>Ga0116129_1000271_pt1 | contig 35909 bp, 25 predicted proteins | sample June2015DPH_17_2_FD_89732 | JGI IMG/M metagenome (GOLD analysis project Ga0116129, IMG submission 89732) | Peatland microbial communities from SPRUCE experiment site at the Marcell Experimental Forest, Minnesota, USA - June2015DPH_17_10 | ecosystem: Environmental > Terrestrial > Soil > Wetlands...
ACTTCGCCGGACGTCCCACTGTGCCTGAGACCAGCATTGTCGCCGATCTCAACCTCGATATGTTCATGCCTCTATTCCCGCTCAAGAAGCTACACGTGCAGGGACTCGTCGAATCGACGCTCGCAGCGGACGCGCGCGCGGTCGGAGCCGATCATCAGATCGAGATCGCCGTCGATCCTGAGCCGGACCGCAATTCCTTCATCCGCACCGATCAATATAGTTTCGTGCAGGCCGGCATTCCCGCCCTGGCCATGAAGTTCGGCTGGACCGCGGATTCGCCTGAATACAAGCTCTGGCGGCAATGGCTCGCGCAACGCTATCACTCCACCGAAGACAATCTCTCGCAGCCCGTGGACACCGCGGCCGCCGCCCAGTTCGACTCCTTCCTGGGCGACCTCGCGCGCCGTGTCGCCAACAGCGCCAGCCGCCCTCATTACCTGGAATCGAGCTTCTTCCACCGCTTCGAAAAATGACGTTCAGTTCACTCGCTTCAAGTCGAGCTTGGCGGACATTTTCTCTCCTCCATTGCCTGTCCCGTTGGCGTTGCCGCGGATGGTGTCGCCGTCGAACACCAGGTCGAAGTCAATCAATCCGCCCTCGTCCGTCTCCACTGTAAAGGTCAGTTTGTGGTCGGCCAATTTGCCGTTCTTGATCGGCCATTGCTTGCTCTCGTCCGGTCCGGCCGTCCCGGTAACGGTAGTTCCGTCCAACTTCAAGCCCATATACGCTGAGCCGGACCGGTCCTCTCCGTCCGAGGTGGTCATATCGAACTTGCCTGTCCATTTGCCCGTCAGCTCTCCCGCGGTGAGAGCAAACACTGTCAACAGAAGTAAACCAAATAGCTTTTTCATCGGCGCCTCCAGTCGCGTCATGCGATACTCTCTTGACGAGACTTGGGCTGCCTTTGTTCCCGCCAGGTTCACTTTGCTTTCTTACTGGCCTTTTTCTTCCTCGCCGCCCATGCCGCCTTCATCCGATCCGACATTTTTTTGCGGAATGCCGCATTCGCCGGCGGTGCCTCTCGCTTCACAGCAACCGGAGCAGGCGAGGTTTTCGGTGCCGCCGGAGTCGCCGGGACAGCGGTTTTTGCCGGCGACGCGGCAGTGGCTTTTGCGGCTTTTATCGCCGCCCAGCGCTTCTTCGTTGCCGCAATGATTGCCTTTCGTCCCGCGGCGCTTAGCTTGCGTTTTACCGGCGTGGGAGGCATGACGGCCTCCTCCACCTTTGCGGGAGTCTTGTGCCCTTGCAGAGCCTCAATCGCTTCCGTTAACTTGTCTCTCTCGATCAGCAGTAAAGCCAGGATGTGGTCAGTTGCCATGACTTCGAGGCTATCACAGTAGCTTGAGTGTCCGTAGCCCACATTTGATATACTGAGGCCCGACGACCCATTCGCCGTAGAGGGATTACCCATGTTCGGGACCAGACGCGGACTCATAACAATAGTCGTTTTGGCGGGCGCAAGCACTGTTTGCTTAGTCAAATCCTGGGCGCAGCAGGATGGCTACGATCCCGCTACGGTACGCTCGACTTATAATTTTCACTTTGGCCCCGGCAACATTTCAACACCGGGAAACCTGGCTTCGGAAAGCCGCGATTTCATTTCACCGCAAGCCTTCCTCCCGGCGTCTTACTGTGGACGCTGTCATCAGGAAGCATATAGCCAGTGGCGCCAGGCCCTTCACTCGAACTCCTTTCGAACCCCGTTTTATCGCGCCAGCGTCAACATTCTGCTGCGCACCAAGGGTATAGAATTCACCCGGCATTGCGATAGCTGCCATAATCCCGTGGGAGTCATTTCAGGGGCGCTCACACAGGACTCTCACGTGGACCGTAGTTTCGATGAAGACGGCCTCACCTGCACCACTTGTCACTCCGTTCAACAGGTGCAGCCGATCAATGGAAATGGGGGCTTCGTCCTGGGCGTCCCCGCCGCCATGGTCGATGAGGATGGTAAGCGCATTCCCGGCATGGTGTCTGATGACGAGATCAAGAACCACCCCGACCGTCACTCTCGCGCGGTCATGAAGGATTTCTATCGCACTCCTGAATTTTGCGCGGCATGCCACAAGGCAAACCTGCCCGATACACTGAACGAGTACAAGTTTATCCGTGCCTTCACCACCTACGATGAATGGCAGAACTCGAAGTTTTCGCAGCGCAATCCGCTGACTTTCTATACCACCAGTTTTAAGACCTGCCAGGACTGCCACATGCAGCGGGCGCTGCTTAAACTGGAAGACCCCGGCGCCAAACATGGCATGCTGGCTTCGCATCGCTGGCCGGCGGGTAACACCGCCGTTCCTTATTACTACGGCTTTGACGAGCAATTACAAAAGACCATCGAGTTCCTGAAATCCGGCAACTACCTCAACGTCGACTTGTTCGCGCTCAAAAAGACCGGAGAAGAAATGGTGGCGCCTCTCGGCTCGGCGCCTTTCCGTCTTGCCCCGAATGAAACGGTGCAGATGATGGTGGTGATCCAAAGCAAGGATATTGGCCACTCTCTGGTTCCCGAAGTGCGGGACCTATATGAGCCTTGGGTAGAATTCGTGGTGCAGGATGCGGCCGGCAAGGACATTTATCACAGTGGCTTCCTGAAGCCCGATGGAGCCATCGATGAACGGGCCCATAGCTTCACCAACAGGCCTGTAAATATGGATGGCGAATTTGTGGACAATCACAAGGTCTGGACCATTCACTCCGTCGCTTATGACAACACCATCCAATCCGGCCGTTCTGCTCTGGTGCGTTATGAATTTCGAATTCCCGCCACTGTGAACGGTCCTCTCACCGTGACAGCGCGTGTAAACTATCGACACTTGCGGCAGAGCTATTTGAACAACGTGCTGGGTAAGGACCACCCTCTCTACCCGGTGGTGGAGCTAGCCTCTCGCAGCCGTACCCTGAATATCGGCGACAATCCCGCTACGCCACCGGAGTCTCATGACAACCCGGAGTGGATGCGTTGGAACAATCTCGGCATCGCTTTTTTAGACCAGCTCCAATACGCCGATTCCATGCGCGCCTTCGAGCAAGTCGTGAAACTGCGGCCCGACTACGCCGACGGCCGCATCAATATCGGCCTTACCTATATCGAGTGGGAAAAATATTCCGCCGCGCGCGCCAGCCTGGAACAGGCGCTGGAGCTAAGCCCGAACAACGCGCGGGCGCTCTACTATCTCGCTTTGGTCGAAAGGCGCGAAGGACATTTCGATGAGGAGTTGGCTGACCTGCAAAGGGTAGTGATCCAGTTCCCGCAAGCCCGCGACCCGCGGCGTGAACTGGGAATTGCCTATTACCAGCGGCACAGCTATCCGGAAGCCGTGGAGCAGTTCGAAGCCCTGCAAAAGATCGATCCCGACGACCTCGCCGCGCACTATAATCTGGCGGTCCTCTATCGCCGCATGGGAATGAAAGAGAAAGCCGCCGCCCAGGCCGCCCTGTTCGCCACCAAACAGGTAGACCCGGGCGCTCCCAGTTACTCAATGGAGTTCCTGCGCAAACATCCCGAAATTTCCACCGAAAGTGTCCCTTGGCATATGCATTCTGACATTCCACCCGTGGCTGTTCCCACAGGGAGCCAGCCATGAACCTCTCCACTCGCGCAGGTGGCGCAGGCGGTTTCGCCTGCGAAGTTTATGAGGGGCGTCAATGAGCGCTTCCCGCCGTCGCTTTATCCGTTCCCTCAGCCGCTCCGCGCTGGTGCTTCCTTTCGCTGACCTCATGGCGGTCGCTCAAAATCCGGGGCCCACGGAACGGACCTACAACGCGAAGGCTATGCCGGCTCCCAAGGGACCAAAGTCGCCGATTGAAGGCACGCCGCTCGGCGTGAGCTTCGTGGATGTAGTCAAAGAGTCTGGCTTGGCCGTAAAAACGATTTATGGCGGCGAAGGTACGAATAAGTATCTTCTGGAAACAACCGGCTGCGGCCTGGCGTTTTACGATTATGATAACGATGGCTGGCTCGATGTCTTCCTCGTGAACGGCTGGCGCCTGGAAGGTTTCCCCGCGGGGAAGGAACCGCACTGTCATCTCTTCAAGAACAACCGCGACGGCACCTTCACGGACGTCACGAAAGGGTCAGGCTTGGAACATCGCACCGGCTGGGGACAAGCCTGCTGCGTCGGCGATTACAATAACGACGGCCAGGACGACCTTTTTGTCAGCTACTACGGACAAAACGCGCTCTACCGCAATCACGGAAATGGCACGTTTACGGATGTGACCAAGGAAGCCGGGCTCAGCCAGCCTGGCCCCAAAATTCGATGGAACACCGGCTGCACATTCGTCGACTACGATCGCGACGGACATCTCGACCTATTTGTCGCCAACTATGTCGATTTCGATTTGAAAACCGCGCCTCCGCCGGAAGCAGGTCCATGCACTTATAAAGGAATGTTGGTTGCCTGCGGCCCTCCCGGCCTTCGCGGCGGCAAGAACATCCTTTATCACAATAATGGCAACGGTACCTTTACCGACGTCAGCGAGAAAGCAGGTATCTGGAAGACACCCGGCACCTATGGCTTGAGCGTAGCCGCGTCGGATCTGGATAACGACGGCTGGCCTGATATCTATGTCGCCAACGATTCCAGCACCGCCACGCTTTATCAGAATCAAAAGGACGGCACGTTCAAGGATATTGCGATTGAATCCGGCGCCGCGCTCTCTCCTGAAGGAAAGCCGCAGGCAGGCATGGGTGTTTCGATCGGCGACTACAATCGCGACGGCAACCTCGACGTAGTCAAGACTAACTTCGCCGGAGATACCGATTCGCTCTATACCAACCTGGGCGACGCAACCTTCGAAGACCGCACCTATCCGAGTGGATTGGGAGTCAACACCCGTCTGTTGGGATGGGGCGTAGGTTTCTTCGACATGGATAATGACGGATGGCTCGACGTTCTGATGTCCAACGGCCACGTCTATCCGGAAGTGGATAAGTCCAACGCCGATTTGAAGTATGCCGAGCACAAATATCTGTATCGCAATTTACAGAACGGCCGTTTCGAAGAGGTAACCGAGAAAGGCGGACCGGGAATCCTGGAGAACGCGCCGGCTCGCGGATGCGCCTTCGGCGATTATGATAACGATGGCGATCTCGACATCGCCGTGAATTGCATCAACTCCATTCCACAGCTTCTGCGGTGTGATTCCACGCTGAAACGGAATTGGATCAAAATCAAGTTGTCCGGCGTGAAGTCCAACCGCACCGGCATCGGCACCCGCGTCATCGTGACCGCCAAAACGCCCAAGCCTCTGGTGCAAATGGACGAGCTGCGCAGCGGCGGCAGCTATTTTTCCCAAAACGATATGCGCATGCATTTCGGCTTGGACCAAGCCACCAAAGTGGACTTGGTTGAGATCCGCTGGCTGAGCGGACAGGTCGATCAGTTGAAGGATCTCGACGTCAACAAGCTGTACGTCATTCAGGAAGGCGGCAAAATTTTGAAGAGCGAAGCATTCAAATGATCTTTGCCGTGCTGCTGCTTTCTTGTCCCTGGCTCAACCATGCCACCGCCGCCGGGATTTTGGGAGGACCAGTCATTCAAACAGGATGCGATTTCAAGGGCACGCTCGAGTTGCACATCGAAATGATCCAGGATTTCAAGTCGCGTTGCGGCCCCGATGCCGTCCCTTTGAAAGCCCTCGGCAGCGAAGCAGTCGCCTGCGGGGACCAGGTCGTGGTCCGGGTGCGAGACAAAGCTTTCCTGGTGCGCATCAAAGATCGTGAAAAAGCCCTTAAAATTGCGGAAATGATTGCGGGATCACTGTTTTAATTTCTTTTCTTTTTCGCGCTCTTCCGCTTTTCTAATCTCCGCCGCCTTCGCGAAAGCCTCCGACGAGCCCGCCTGATCCCCATTGCGGCGCAAGAGAAGTCCTAAATTATTCCACGCCGCCGCGTTAAGACCGTCCAGCGCCACCGATTTTCGCAGAGCCTCAATCGCTCCCTTCGCATCGCCTTGCTGCTGCAAAATCGTGCCAAGCATGTACCAGGCATCGTTATAGTCAGGCCGCTGGACCACGGCCGCGCGCAGTTGCTCGATAGCCTTCTCGGGAGTATCCACATATGTCAGAGCAAGGGAGTAATGCGCCTCGGCGAGCGAGGGGTCCAGTGTCACCGCTCGCTCCAGTTCTGTCCTAGCATGCGGCAGATCGTCAGCCTGCTTATAGGCGATTCCCAAATCATAGTGGGCACCGGCATTATCTGGATGATCCTTGAGCAGGGCGGAAAGGTATTTGATAGCGGTTTGAAAATCTCCTGCACCGATATAGGCAAAACCAATATTTACCTGCACTTCCAGGTTCCTGGGATCATGCGCCAGGATGCTACGAAATTCCTTTAGCCCCGCAGCGGGGTCGCCCAACCTGACCAGAGCGTTGCCGTAGCCGTTGCGCGCCAAGTCATTGTTCGGATTCAATTTAAGGGCTTGGCGGTAGGCATCCCGCGCCTCTTTATAGCGATGTTGCTGTTGATTGGAATCACCCAAAGTTGCCCAAGCCAGAGCCAGACGCGCGCGATAATCAACAAGATCCGGCGCCAGCGCTACGGCTTTTTGCAAAGGACCTATGGCGGAATTTATTTGTTTTGTTAAGGCTAGCGCCACTCCCAGGTGATACCAAGCTTGCGCCATGCGAGGATCCAGCTCAGTCGCGCGTTGAAAATGCGGAATCGCCTCCGGGGAGCGGTTAGAGGCGGCGAGCAAGAAGCCGATTTCATCCTGATAGGCGGCGGATTTGGGGAGTAAAATCGCCAGTTTCTCGTAAGCCGCCAGAGCGCCATTGACGTCCTTCGCGGCGAGGCGTTCACGACCGGTAGACTCCAGTTGCTGGACCGTTTGCGCGGCCAAAGAGAGTGAGAAGCAGAAACAGAGGGTCTTAATCGACCATAATTTGCTGTTTTTATGCACGGAAGGAGCCCTAATTGAACATAAATTGCACCGTCATTCGCTGATAACCTTCCCCTGCCGGGAACCGGACGATCAGTTTTCCATGGTCGAAAGTGGCTCCTACGGTTTGAACGGGTGGGCGAACGAATCGAACGTTTAACTCGGCGACCGAATTCGCTAACCCTTCGATTTCAAAGCCATTTTCCGACGTGGAGAGAATCTTAGGCAAGACGGTGGGCGAGCCGGGCGGCGGTAGCGCATGAGGCACGTCCACCTCGAAAATAGGAAGATTCAATTCCAGGTGGTGAATCCGCGCCGTCGTCGCGACGCAATCCTCCCCCGCAGTCAAGCAGAGCGGCTGCGGATCGGCGGACGAAGCATCGATTCGCAGCTTGGCTTCGCTCTTGCGGAACTGGATGTCGAAACTGGCGGCCCCTACGGCGACGTTTTTTAAATTGGCAGCCTCCCAGGACGCCGGAAGTTGCGGATTTACTCGCAAGATGTGGTGAAGTGCGTCTACATCGAGCCCGAATAATCCGCGAATCGCTGGAGTGAGCACCATGGCGGACGACCATAACTGGTGTGAGCTGCTGCGTCCGAAAGGCTGGAAGAACTCGCCGGATAACAACTCTGTTACCGCACCGAGATCCTGGGAAAACGTCATGTCCGCATTTTGCATCAGGTGCGCATATCCGGCGAACGGCCGGCCAGAGCGGTATTCCGCCAAGGCGGTCCATCCGGTATACAAAGGCCAGACCGATCCCTGGTGATAGCTGATCGGGTCATAGATTGATTCTACACGGCTGACATCGCGGACACCCCAATCGGTCGAGAATTCAGTTGACGCCCAGCGTTCGAACATCTTCTCCGCATGCGGCAATTCGAAAGACCCGTCCCACCAAGCGACGCTTGGGAAGATTGTTGTGGTTTGATCGAGCGTGGCATCCCCGTTGCGGCTAAAGGCGTAAAACCGACGTTCGCTATCGAAGTACTCAGAAGCTACCTTGGCGGCAATCAATGAGGCGTGGGTGAGAGCCTTCGCCGATAGCTCAGTTTCCTTCATTAGCGAGGATAGCTTCGCCATCGCGGAGCATGACTGTTGATCGAGCGCGGCCAGGTACACTTCCTGATGGGGCTTGCCGGGAAGCCAACTCTCCACCCAACCGGTCCCTTCGGTATTTTCATAGATGCCGTCTCCATCGGAGTCGTGAGCGCGGGTGAAGGCCCAGGCTTTCTTCACTTCACTCCAGTGGGCATGAAGGAACTCCAAATCGCCGCTGGATCGAACATAATCCCACATGGCCATCACGAGCAGCGGAGTAGAGTCGGCCGAGGCATAGAATTCGGGGCCTGCGCTCCAGTCAAGAAGATCCGCAGTTTGGGAAAACTCGTGCATGATTTTTCCGTCGGCACGCTGGCGGCGCAACAAGAATTCCAGTGCGCGGCGCGTGAGACTGAAATCGCCATAGCTGTTTACGGCGTAGAGCGAAAAAAGAGTATCCCGCCCGAAGAACCATCCAAAGCCAGGGCGGGCGGAGTCGGCCGACGAGAAATAGCCAGCTACCAGACCAGTCTCGCCGTGAAAACGCACCTGCGCCTGATCGATGGCGAGTTCGGCCCATCGGAGTGCCAAGTTCAATGATGCATCGGGTGTTTCGGCAGTCAAACGATGGTCGAAGAAATGGGTGTAGTAGTCGACAGTTTGATTATATTGCGTGGCCCAGGTCTGGTTGAGATCCAGTAACTTGGCTCCTGTCGACATCAACAAAGGGAAGAACTGCTTCGACTGAGTCTTCGGGTCAAACGAAAGCTTCAGTTCCAAGGGCCAGGTTCGCGGGCGCTCCTGGTAGGGCGCAAGTATTCCGGGCACGGCGCCGGGAATTCCGATTGCTCCCACAACTTCCTTGTTATCGGTGTGAAGGATATAGTAGCCGCTGGCGCCGATCTTCACCCACTCGGCGTTGGGCAGGCCGAAGTTGGGAGCGGGCCACATACGCAGCATCTCCGGGGTAAAGCGGAAGGTCAGTGTGAGCGGGCGGACCGAAGCTATCTCAAAAAACACAACCGGACCAGTGGAGCTTGTTCCGCGCCCGGAAAACATATACTGCTTAATGGTGAATGCAGCGTGCGAATAGGTAAGAGTAGTGTGATCCGGGTTAACTTCGATGGACGCGGCGTAGTCAGAGATCTCGATCGGAATGGGATAGTTTTCCAGCTCCGCGGTGATGCGAAAATGGCTCGCGATTTTAACGGGAAACAGCCACGCTTCGAATGAGCCGTCACCTTGTCCGAAGATGGCGCCTGCTTCGCCAGCCACAGTGAATGGCATTCTGGATTGAGCGGGTTGTGTAATCACGAAAGGGCTAGTGGGAAGCGGGAATGCAGGAGTTGGCTGCCAATTGTCTTGGGCCGAGAGGAGGGTCGAAAGGGCTAGCAGAGTCAGGCCGAGTTGTCGCTGGGGGCACCGCCGGAGGAGCCACCTTGAAAGGGCGGCCGCCAAAATTTGCGGCCCTACAAAATGGTGATCACGCGCAGACTTTAATGCGCCAGGCATTTTGTTTCCAGAGTTCGTTTGCCCGCTTCAGAAAGGTCTTGCCAGAGTAGCAGAAAGGCTGCGTTGGTCCAACCGAACCCGATCTCATTCGAGGTATAGCCGAAGCGGATGCCCGCTCCCAAATCGCTTTTGCCGTCGACTACGTTGTACTTCTCTTTAATAGTCCGGTGCTGGTCGAAGTCGCGAAGAATCATCGAAAGGAACTTGAGGCTAAGGCGCTCCGCCGAGGCATCGAAGCCGTAGCGGCGCAAACCCTGGATTGCGATGATCTGGAGCGGCGCCCAGCCGAAGGGCGCGTCCCATTGATTCCCCGAAATATGAGCGCTGGTTTGCAGTCCGCCTTCCTTTTCGAACCTTGGAAGATTAGCCTCGACGGCTGCCGCTTCCTCCGGCGTTGCGAAGCCCGCCCAAAGAGGATAAAAGGTGGACAGGAACGGATAATCGAGACGCTCCGCGGTGACAAAGTTATAGTCAGCGAACAAACCCGACTTAGCGTCCCACATCAGACGGCGGATCGTTGCTGCGCGGATGGCTGCGCGCTGCGACCAAATGCCTGCAAGGCGCGGTTGATCAAGCAAGCTATGTATGGCGGCGAGATCCATCTCCATGCGATAGAGCAGCGAGTTCAGGTCCACGCTATTGTAGTTCACAATGCCCACGCTGAATGGGCCGAAGCGAGCGGAAGGATCGAAGCCGGATTCACGCATAGCCCGGTCCCCACGATAGAACAGAGGTGTCAGGCGGTCCGTATTACTGTCGTAAAAGTCCGCCACATTGTACTCTTTGACTTCATGCGTGCGATAGTATTCGCGAACACGATCGTAATGGTTCTTTCCGGCTTCGTCCCGCTCTCCAAAGACGACCTCAGGGGCGGGCTGATCCGAGCCGCCATCATAACGGGAAAGGCCGGTTTGCGGGGTGAGGTGAGGCTCTCTGTTCCAGTACTCGTAGTAGCTCTCAAGCGCAGGGAGACTTTGCCTTAGCCACAGTGAGTCTCCCGTACTGAGATATACGTCGAGCACCATACGGCTGAGAAATGGCGGCTGGGAGCGGGTTAGATAGTAAGTGCGGTTGGCATTCAGAACCTTTCCGTAATGACGGACCTCATAAAGAAGGTTATCGGTCATCGATTTAGCCAAGCCGGGCTGACCATCACGAAGGAGTCCTTGCAAAATGAAATAGCTATCCCACCCGTACATCTCATTGAAGCGTCCACCGGGAACCACATAGGGAAAAGGCAGGTACAGTAGCCCCGATTCCTGGGGAGCGGAAGGAGGATTGGTTAGCTTGCGGACGTCTACCTTTAACTCATTTTGGATGCGAGCCCCATCTTCATCGGCAGCTATCCAGAGTGTTACGGGCCCCTTTTGCGCAACCTTTGAATCGACGGCGGAATCAACCAGCGAAGCATTGGAGCGCGTCAGGGTCTTCCAGCCTTCGTGGATGTAGGAGCGCACTTCGACGAGGGCGGCACAACTCTGGGCGGAGGCTATCGCGGATAGAGCGATCAGCAACACAATACAACTTGTCATTTCATTGCGCCTTCCTGAAGGGAAAGGATCTGGTTCGATTTCACGCCGCGATAGACTTCTTTGAGACCGGACGGCCAGTGAAGCTCGATATCGGCTGAGGTCGCCGAACCGAGACCAAAATGCAAGCGGAGATCACTTTGCGAGTAAAAGCTGGATTGGCTGAGGACTTCCTGCCGCTGGCGGCGTCCTTCGGCGGTGACAAAGGCTTTGGCGCCGATGGCGGTACGGTTTGATTTTGTCCCGATAAGCTTCACTTTTAGCCAGCGGTTGGTGGTCGTTGTTTCGTTACGCAGCAGCGATGGAGGCTCTCCCATATTCATGATGGCAACATCCACCTTGCCGTCATTATCGAAATCGCCAAAAGCGCAGCCCCGGCTGGAGTGCGGGTCCGTGATGCCGGTGCCGCTGCGATCACTGACGTTTTCGAAAACCCCAGCCCCCGCGTTGCGCAGCAGAATGCGCGGATTCCTGTATTTATAACCTTTGAAGAACTCCTCCAGCTCAGGGTATACATTGCCGTTGACGAAAAGCAGGTCCAGGAGACCATCGTTATCAAAGTCCGCGAAGCCCGCGCCCCAGCCGACGTAGCGGGTAAAAGCTCCGAAGCCAGCTTTCGAGGTCATGTCTTCAAAATGGTTATTGCCTTTGTTGTTATAGAGGATGGGAGTATCGTCGGCAAAGTGAGTCTTAAAGATGTCAAGGCGTCCCGAGTTCTGAACATCACCTATCGCTACACCCATCCCTGCCTGTTCGCGGCCGTCCTCGTTATAGGCGACACCTGCTTCGAGAGCGATATCGGTGAAGGTGCCGTCACGATTATTGCGGTAAAGAATGCTGGGCGTCGAGTCACAAGCGACGAAGATGTCCGGCCAGCCATCGTCATCGAAATCCGCGGCGACGGCGGTCATGGCATAGCGGTGGTCGACCTTAGCTATGCCGGAAGTTTCCGACACATCGGTGAAGGTACCGTCTCCATTATTGCGGTAGAGAAAGTTGCGTCCGGTCGGCAGTCCCTTAGGCCCACAATTGACCGCAATGCCTTTCCAGGTGCAGTTTTCAGTTGCGCCTGGGAGCGGGACTGTCTTCAGATCGAAGTTGAGGTAGGTACTGACAAAGAGGTCAAGGAAGCCATCGCGATTATAGTCAGTGAAGGTGCAACCGGCGCCCCATTCGGGCTTCGAATGGAGCAGGCCAGCTTCCTTCGTTACGTCTGTAAAGGTGCCGTCGCCGTTGTTGCGGTAGAGAATGTTCTGACCCCAACAGCTAAGGAAAAGGTCGTCCGAGCCATCGTTGTTATAGTCGCCGATACAGACGCCGGAGGCCCACACGGCTCGCTCCAAACCGGCCTTCTTCGTCACGTCTGTGAAGGTGCCGTCGCGGTTGTTCTTATACAAACGGTTAGTGATGCCGGGAGACACTCCGTCGAGTTGCGAGCCACCAGGGACAAAGATATCGAGCCAGCCGTCGTGATCATAGTCGAAGAAGGCGATGCCGCAGCCGTTGGTCTCAAGAATATACTTCTTCTTATCAGGGTTGCCGTAAACGACCGGAGCGGTGAGTCCGGCTTTTGCGGCGATGTCAGTGAACTGGAAAGGCGCGTCAGCGGACGCTCCAAGCGCGAGTCCGGGAAGCGCTAGAAACTCGCGCCGCTTCATTTGATTCCTTGTCCTTCGACGACCGTGTATATATGGTTCGCGGCGAGTCCCGGCAGTTTGTCCGTCAGACCACTGGGCCAGTTGACTTCAATATCCGCCGTCGCCGACTTAGCCAGGCCGAAGTGGATACGCAGATCATTTTGAGAGATGTAGCTACCACCGCTGCGGACCTCATCCATTTGTTTTCGCTTACCTGTTACGCAGTATACGCGCGCACCGATGGCAGAGCGGTTTGATTTTGTGCCGATACACTTGAGCTTGATCCAAGTGTTGCCATTCGCGGAATCGCAGCGGAGAAGTTGAGGGACCTGGTTCACGCAGTTCACGATCACGTCGAGGTTGCCGTCGTTATCGAAATCGCCTAAAGCACAGCCGCGGCCGGCTACTTTCTCCAGAATTCCTGGACCAGCGTTTTCGGAAACATCTAAAAAGCGGCCATTGCCGAGATTGCGGTAAAGCACCTTTCTCTGCCAATAACCATACTCGATCGAAGTGTCGGCTACCTCCGGATAAACATGGCCGTTGGTGAGCATGATGTCGGGCCAGGAGTCGTTGTCATAGTCGAGAAACAATGCGCCCCAGCCCAGGAAGCGAGTGTTGCGACCTAATCCTGCCTGAAACGTCGCGTCATCGAAAACATTGTTTCCAGCGTTGTGATAGAGGCTGGAGGTATCGCCGGCGAAATTTGTTTTGACGATGTCGAAAAGGCCGTCACCATCGTAGTCGGCTGCGGCGGCTCCCATGCCGGCCTGTGACTTGCCGTCGGCCGAATAGGCGACTCCTGCTTCAATAGCAATGTCAGTGAAGGTGCCGTCGTGATTATTGTGATAGAGCGCAGAGGAAGTGGAATCGTTGGCGACGTAGATATCAGGCCAGCCGTCGTTGTCGAAATCAGCGATCAGCACTCCCAGCGCGTAGGTACCCGGAGTTTTCAGAATGCCGGCCTTCTCACTAACATCGGTAAACCTACCCTTGCCATCGTTGTGCAGGAGAATGTTTTTGCCGCCATCAAGACCCGGGGGTCCACAGGCTACCTTCAGATTTTTGTAGAGACAGTGGCCATCCTCGGGACCAGCGACTGTTTTCGGGTCGAAGTCAATATAGTTGCCGATGAAGATGTCGAGCCAGCCGTCGCGGTCGTAGTCGACAAAGGCGCAACCGGTGTTCCAGCGGTTCAAGCCGGCGGAAGTGACACGCGTTGTCTTGGAGACGCCGGTCTTTTCCGAGACATCGGAAAACGTACCGTCGCCATTGTTGCGATAGAGGACGCAATCGCCCCAATAGGTGACCAGAAGGTCGTCAAGACCATTGTTATCGTAATCCCCGATGCAGCAGCCTTGTCCCCAACCAGTGCGCGCGAGTCCCGATTTCAACGTTACATCGGTGAAGGTGCCGTCTCGATTATTCTTATAAAGTCGACTCACAGGGGCGTCCGCCTGGGTCCAATTCGCTTCAAAACGCGTGCCGTTCACAAGGAAGATATCGAGCCAGCCATCATGATCGTAGTCGTAAAAAGCCACGCCGCAGCCAGTGGTTTCGAGAAGAAATCTATTCTTGTGTTCGGGCCCGAAGATTGTCTTCGAATGGAGTCCAGCTTCACGCGCTATGTTGACGAATTGCGGGCTCATCGATGTGGTTCCGGAAAGCAGTTGGTCGAGCGTGAAGACGGCCGCCGAAGCGGAGAGGGAACGGATGAATCGGCGGCGGTTCAAAAGTTTTTTCCTTCGAGACTGTGGCGCGCGCGCGCCAGATTGTCTCTGGCAACCGCATTCGACGGGTCCACTTTCAGCGCTTTCTCAAACATGGGTACGGCGCCGCTGAGATCGCCCGTGGAGGCCAGCGCCGCACCTAGATTGGTAAGGAAATCAGCATTGCCGGGCTCCAATTCGGCGGCCCGGCGGAAGTGAGGAAGCGCTTCCGCGAACTTTCCCATCGATCCCAACAGGCGTCCGGCGAGCTCACTTGCACCTGCGTCGTCCAGGTTCGTTTCCAGGTAGACGCGCAATTCGTTGAGAGCGTCCGCGTTGTTCCCTTCGGCCGAAAGAGTGCGAGCCAGATTATACCTGGCGTTTCGATAGCCGGGATCAAGAGACAGAGCCTGTCTGAACTCCTTGGCCGCGGCTTCGAACTGTTCCATTCCGAATAAGACTACGGCAAGATTGTTCCGGGCAGTGACGCTCGATGGCTGGATCCGAACCGCTTCGGTGAGATAGGTTAAAGCTTCTTCGGGGTGACCGAGCTGCTGCAAGGCAGCGCCCAAATTGAAGTGAGCAACAAAATCGGCTGGATACTTCTCGATTCTCCGTTGCATCAGAGCCTGCTGAAGAACCAGACGGGGATCGTCGTCCTTATTAGATATCTGAGGCAAGACTTGCAGCCAGACGTGTCCCATCTCGTCTTCACTGCGATTGCCTGACTCGACCCTCTTGGGCGGTTGATTGGGATTGCGCGGATTTTCCGCCGTGTTGTCATAGCTGATCCGCATGGCAACCGTCGTTCCAGCCGGCAGAGAGATAGGTTCGCGATAGGTATAGGACGCTTGCCAGTTAATATCCCAGTGGTCGATCCTGAGGAGCGATCGACGTTTTCCATCTGGAAACTCGGCCCATGCGTCGACTTGTTTCCCGAGGAAATGGGCATGAGGATAGATAGCGAGCAGACTCACAGGTATGGGAAGCTTCAAGTGATCGGTCACGGCAAAGCTGGCGCTTCCGGCGGGAATGTCGAGCGCGCCGTCATGCTCCAGTTGCAGCAACATCGGGTGCAGCGAGGAGGGCCGCGGAGCGAAGTATAGCCCCACGTCGGCATCCACAATTTCAGGCTTTCCAGAGGGTTGAAGATGCAGATTCACGATCAGGTCCGAACCTGGATCGAGTTTCCACGCCATGTTCGCCGGCTCCTGTTGCGCCGGGGAGCCGGGTTTCCAAAAGAGAAAATGGGAGTCGGGATCGAACTCGCCGGTCACTTCAGTAATGACGTCCATGCCGCTGAAGCCCGGCTGCCCATCCTCGCCATCTCGGCGCCGCAGGAGGCGGGAGCGGTCCACGACCAGGTTCGCGTGATGCACCACTCGCTTATTCCCCGGCCGGAGCTCGAATGCGCGAATGTACTTTGTTTCTTTCAGATCGACCGGCAGCACAAAATTTCGAAAAACGTTTCCGGCGAGCATTGCGGGCAAGTGGTAGACCTGACTCATATGGACAATGAGATCGGGTGGGCCGAGCTGCCAGCCTTGGGTGAATTTCGGCGCCGGCGGCAGGTCGGCGGGGTCGCCTTCGGCCATGCCTTCGCGCACCCAGCGAGCTAAGGTATCGATTTGCTGATCGCTCAATCGCAGCGATCCCGTGAAGTCACCATGGCCCGGCTCCGGCAACCACGGTGGCATATAGCGTTGTTTGGTCACCTGGACGATCTGCGGCCCACGTTTCTGCACGTCGGTATAGGTCAGCAACGAAAACGGCGCCGCCTCCCCGGGGCGATGACAAGGCGCGCAGCGGTTAAAGATAATGGGCGCGATCTGCTTCGAGAACGTCAGCGGCTGTGCGGAGAGCGGCACCGACGAGAAAGCCAGAACGAACGGCAGTCTTCCTCGAATGAACATGTCTACTTCGATTTTACGCGCAGTTCGCCGGCCTCAGCCGGATCGGGAATGTTTATGCGCAGAATTTCATGTAACGCATCATACTTCGAGCCCGCGATGGGTTTGCCATTTAGTGTCACGTTCGCGTTCGCGGTCTGACCGTACAGCACGACTTCAGCCTGTTTCCACCAGGGCGTCCAGGTTCCCTCACGCTTGCCGAATTTTACCAGGACTTCACCGGCCGCCACCTGGCATTCAAACGCTTGCCTGAGAAACTCACCCTGTTTATAGGCAAAACTGGTTCCATCGTCCTGATAAATTGAGCCGCCGCAATTTGCTCCCGGATAGACTCTCAATTCAAGAGGCCCCTGCGGCTTTTCACTAGTACTCTGAACCAAGGGCTGTAGAGGGATGATCGAGCCGCCGCGCACGTAGACCGGAAGTTCGGCAAGCGCCGGCTTGATCTCAACTTCAATGATTGCGGGGGGGCCTTTCGCCGCGCCTGTAATCACCGGATCACCGCCCGGAGCTTTACCGGTCACCTTCTTGCCCGTCCAGTAGTCATACCAGTCACCTGTGGGGAGTTTCACCCGGTAACTCTGCGGATCCTCCTGAAACATCGCGGGCGCGACTAAGATACTCGGGCCCCACATAAACTCATTACCTGGGTCAATGTCGACACTTGGAAACTCAAGGAACAGCGGACGCATCAGAGGCATTCCGTCGCGCGAATTCTCTTCGGCCAAAGTATAGATGTAGGGCATCAACCGGTAGCGCTCTTCTATGAACCGCCTGCGGATGGCTTCCTGCGCGGGACCGCCCACCCACGGTTCCTGAGGATTGGTCCCCTTCTCGGTGTGGTCGCGAAAAATGGGATTAAACGCGCCGATCTCAATCCATTTGGTGAGCAGATCCATGGGCGGAGAACCGCTGAAACCGCCGATGTCATCGCCGGCGATCGCGAAGCCGCTGAGGCCCAGATTGAGCAGCATGGGAATACTGAGGCGAAGATGATTCCAGGTGCTTCGGTTGTCTCCCGTCCATGTGGCCGCATAGCGCTGGCCCCCGGCGTAAGAAGCACGCGTCAGAACGAAGGGTCTTTGATTAGGTTTCAGCTTCAGCAGACCTTCATAGGTGGCGCGCGAATTCTCCATCCCGAAGACGTTGTGGATTTCCCGCTGAGTTGTGATTCGAGTCTCGAAGCCAGGCTCCTCGATGCGGTCTCTGACGTCGAGGGGAATCGTCTTGGTGGGACTCTGAAAGACCGCCGGCTCATTCATATCGTTCCAGAAGCCGGCGGCACCCAGGGAATAGAAGTTCTTGTAGAGCGTTCCCCACCACTCTCGCGCGGCTTGCTGTGTGAAGTCCGGAAACACCGCCGGTCCCGGCCACACTATCCCTGTATAGACGGTGCCATCCGGATTTTTGAGAAAATGGTCGCCCTTGATTCCTTCATCGTAGGGAGCGTAATCGGAATTCGGCAGGTTGGCGATATGAAGATCGGTAATCAGCACCGTGTGAAAGTGCTGGGCGGTCATATCGGAAATGAGCTTGGGAAAGTCGGGGAATGCCTTGTCATTCACGGTAAAGGGACGATTTTTATTTTGATAATCGATATCCAGATAAAGTACGTCGGCGGGAATATGATCTGTCCGCAGACGAGTCGCGATCTGCCGTAACTTGGCGTCGGTTTCGTAGCTATATCTCGACTGTTGGAAGCCTAGTGTCCAAAGGGGTGGAAGAGGCGCGGTACCGGTCAGCCAGGCGTAGGTTTCGACGACGTACTTTGGATCCGGTCCTTCGAGGAAGTAGTAATCGATTGGGCCTCCTTCGGCGCCAAACGAGTAACTGTCCCTGACTTCCTTACCGAAGTCGAAACTGGAGCGCCAGGTGTTATCGAATAGCAGCCCATAGCTTCGTCCGGCGCGCAAGCCGATAAAGAAAGGGATGCTCTTGTAGATAGGGTCTGTGCTTTCCTGGAAGCCTGTGTCTGTGTTCCAGAGCGTGAACGCCATTCCGCGGCGATCGAGAGGACCTGTTTTGTCTCCCAACCCGAAATAGTGTTCGTCCTGCGGCATGTCCTTGTAGATCCGGAAACTATCGCCGTGATATTCGAGGGGGCGACCCGGAGTGTCCGAGGAAATGACGTGACCCTCAAGATCGCTAATCGTCATCCGCAAGCTGGTCCTTTCGACGCGCACGCGGAGTTTCGCGGTAGAGAAGCCTACGGCCGTACCGTCACTGAGAGCTGTCACCGTTACTCGCGCCGTGCGGGCAGCGGGCAATACCGCCCACGACGCATCTTCTGGCAGGTTACCCTGTGGTCCCAGACGGAAACGTAGAACATCGTCGCGCAGGGCTGCGATCCTGATGACCGCGGACCCACTGTGGATTTCAATTCCATCGGACGTGAGAGTGAAAGTATCGACAGAAGTGAATATCCGCACCGGCTGCGCGAATGCCGCGCCAATGCAAAACAGGGCTACTAACGATTTCATCATGAGGAAAGCCGGCGGAACATGTGTTCCACCGGCCCTGGTAACCGCGTTCCGAGATCTATCTTCAGAATCTGACAGTGCCCGAGAACTGCAAGGAGCGCATAAACGCCCCGCCCGCAAGTCCCGTAATCTGACCGGCACTCGGGCTTTGAACGTCGGAGTTGGGCGTGCCGAGGTTCGTGTGATTGAAGGCGTTCCTGGCGTCGGTGCGAAGGATAAATCCAACCTTCTCCGTCAATCGGAACGTCTTGGAAAGCGATATATCCTGCTGGATGAACTGCGGTCCGAACAGCGTATCAATCGGATAGTTTCCGAATGTGTTGGAGGCTGGGAACAGGAATGCGCCTCCAACGCCGCCTACGAACCATTGGGCCCGGTTTCCCTTTGCTCCGGCATAAGGACTCCCCGATCCAATGTCAGGCCGGTTATTTGGACCCGCATTGGGCTGGATCCCGGAGCCATAATTCTCCAGCGTCGGAGAGAACGGGAACCCGCTGTAATAGGTCATGATGCCGCTCACCATCCATCCGCCGACGGCGTAGTCCGCGAACTTATTGATCGACGCGCCGTACTTCTGGCCGCGGCCATAGGGAATCTGGTAGATTTGCGAGAACGTCCACTGCTGGCGGGGAAGTAAGTTGGTGTAGCCCTTGCCCGCAGCGCGATCGTACTCGAAGTAATAGTTGGAGTCATAGCCCCAGCCATCGCCCCACTGCCGTTGATAAGTGTAGCTGCCCTGTAACGTCCAGCCTTGCAGCGCTTGAACCTTGACTGTGCTCTGGAACGAGTTATAGTCTTCGTTGGCGCAGTTGCAATAGTAGGAGAGATCGTTGGTCCAGCCAAACTTGCTGTAATAGGGGCGATCCAGATTGGTATCACTCTGTCCGGGCACGAAAACCGCTTCATTCGGGTTCACGCTTTGGCTGGTTCCCGGGAATCCATGGCGATTCTGGTTGCCCACATAACCCGCCGTGGCAGCTATTTTTCGGGTAAGCTGGCGTTGCAGCGTGATGTTGTACATGTAGGTGGTCGGCAGCGTGATCTCCGCGGGACGGAACTTCGGATTGATTCCCGGAGGAAGCGGGAAAGTCCCATTGGAGCTGACCGTAATCGGCGCCAGAGTAGGCGGACCCTGAGACAGCGTAAATACATCGGTGAAGCCATTGGGAGGCTGTACGCTCTGATTGGAGAGCGTTGGCGGATTCTGTGTTACGTTATGCCCGAAGTTCGAACCGAAGACACCCAGATCGTAGCCGATTCCGAAGCCGGTCCGGATCACGGTCTTTGAATCGAGCTGGTATGCCAGTCCAAGGCGAGGCGCAAAGTTCTTCCAGTTCATGTTCTGAATGCCATGAGAGGAGACGCCGCCTTCGCCGAATACATACATCAGACCGTTATTCAGATCAAGGGTCGCGCCGTTCCCCGGGCCGTTGACACTCTCCGGTCGGACCACTTCCCAGCGTAGGCCGTAGTTAATGGTCAGCTTCGTTGTCGGGCGCCATTGATCGGAGCCATAAAAGAAGAAACGCGGCTGGTGCTCCATCGCATTGGTGCTGCTGCTGACATACCGGCCGAAGTTGGTCACATCGCCCAGTAAGAAGGTGGCAAGCCCGACGCCTGAGGTCTGGCTTTGACCGGCTACGGGAACGTCACCCGTCAGGCCGCCGTTGAACGTGAGTTCACCCGCGCGATGAGTGTCGCTCGGAACCCGGAGGTTCTGCGCATACCGAAGGTCCACGCCAACTTTGACAGTATGCTTGCCCACAGTCTTGGAAAAGTTATCCACAAATTGATACTGGGTCTCCGTCTGCGTCAGGGGGCAGTTGCACTGGTTGACGCCCAGCGCGTAGCCGAGCTGCATAGCTTTATCCGGCGAGGGGATGTCGAAGTAAGGGAGTCCGGACGTGTACGTGTTATCCAGGTTCAGCCCGGGAATTCCGGCCGTCGTAGCCGGGTCTGTGCCGTAGCCGCCTGGAACGTCGAAGACGTGATACTTCATCCAGCCAAAGCGGAATTCGTTGACCATCGTGGCGCTAAGTGTGTTGGTCCAGCCAATGGCGATACTCTGTTGATGCGACTGCGAATTCCCGGCATAGTTGCCGAAATTAGGCCCGCCTGCTTCGGTGCCAAAAGCGCCCGGCGCAACCTGCGTGTACTGCTGGGAACTGTAGCGGCCGAAGAATACATTCCTCTGGTTCAAATAATAGTCTTCGCGAGTATCCCAGTCGTTGCCGGTCACTGCCACCGCGCCGTTCACAGCGTAGTTATCATAGAAAGGCGCGTTCGGAACCACTTGGGTATTCGGGAGGGGGAAGTAGTTCATGATCGCAATCGCCTGCGGGGAGATCTGACTCGCCGGGATGGTATTGCCGGGATAAGGAGTTCGACCCACGCCAGTCGCCGGATTCCCCGTGGTGGGATCGTAGATCTGATAGACCGGATTAAAGGCCAGCCAGTCGCTGAAATTGCCGGCGCGGTTCGCCTGATCGGGCACGCTGGTCAACAGACCGCTGCCGAGGGACTGCCGGTTCAACTGAGCGTCGCCGAAGAAGAACAGCTTGTCTTTGATGATTCGGCCGCCAATCGAGCCGCCAAACTGATTCTGGCGGTAAGGCGCTGACCCTCCGGCGACGAACGGATTCGCCGCAAACGTCGTGAACCCGGGACTGTTGAGTTGCAGGTACTCGAAAGCGTCGCCGTGGAAAATATTCGTGCCGGACTTGGTCGAATAGGACGAAGTTCCCCCACCGACATATGAAAACTCGGCGTCGAAGTTCTGAAGAGACTGCTTGACCTCGGAGATCGAATCGAACGTCGGGTTGATGACGATGATTCCCAGAATCGGATCCTGATTCGTCGTGCCGTCCAACTCGTAGCCCATGGTGTCGAACAACTGGCCGCTGATGATCATTTGGACGCTGCCCTGCGGATTCTCATCGGAGGCGTGCTGCCAGCCGAGTTTCGCGGTGCCGGGCTGCAACAATTCCATCGACTGGAGGTTGCGTCCGATATTCGGTAGGTCGTTGACCTCTTGGGCCGTATAGGTCTGCGCAACGTCAGCCCGGTCGGATTGGAGCAACGGCGCCGCGGCCGTCACTTCGATTTCCGTGTTCACCGCGCCTACCTTCATGGCCGCGTCGAAACGCGCCGCTTCGTCCACGCGAACTTCGATTCTGCTCGATACGACCCTGGAGAATCCCGGCGCTTCGATGGTCACCGTGTAGGTGTCCGGAATCAACTGGCCTTTGTTGTAGTTCCCCGCCGAATCGGTGATGACTTCGAACTTTGTGCCTTTATCAAGGTCGGCAATGGTGACTTTTGCGTTCGCGACGACGGCGCCGCCTGGGTCAGTTACCGTGCCGTAAATACTACCGAAGACCTGCTGCGCATAGCTGATCGAAGCGCTGGAGCAAAGCGCGAGCGCAAATCCGACCAAGAGCATGCGGCTACGTAGCCTGATCATGACGTTTCCCCTTCCCCCCTGTACCTTCTAACCCGTCCCGCTGACTACATGACAACCCGACTAGTATTTTCCAACTAGAACATTAAAGCTTCTGAGAGTGTGCCCCGGCTTTGCTTCAGTTTCAAGTTCGATTCCTGTATGACGCTGTTAACGATGCCTAAACTGCCTGATTGCAATCGGTTCGAGGAAGTGTTACCGTATGTTTCATGCCTTTAACAGGCGTTTCCCCCGCGTTGCGGAAACCGCTCTTGGCGGAAGTTGACAAAATCGTCAACAGCGACCTGCTCCGTGGATCGGAGTCTTTGTGCCACCTGCTCGAATTTCTGGCAAGTCATTCGATAGATGAGCATGGCGGTTCCGTCAAGGAGTATCAGATTGCGACGGAAGTCTTCGGTCGTCCCGCTGACTTCGATCCGCGCCTCGATTCGACCGTGCGGGTTCAGACCAGCCGTTTGCGCGCGAAGCTGGCGGAGTATTATGCCGGGCCCGGAGCGCAGGATGAAGTCATTGTGGAAATCCCGCGAGGCGCCTACTCGGTGGCGGTCCATACCCGCGCAACTCCCGCCGAGGCTGTTCCGCCGGTCGAAGTTCACCACTCCGAAGCCGCGCCCGCGTTGCGGCGCGATCCTTATAGGATCGCTGCCTGGCTGCTCTCCATCCTCTGCTTCGGCCTGATTGTGTCCTTAGTATATATGGCTCGCAACCACCCGGTTCCGGTGACCGAGGCGCGCCCGGAGATCCCTGCGCCCCTGAAAGCGCTCTGGCATGCATTTATCGATGCTCCCGAACGGACCTGGGTCGTATTCAGCAACGCGGAGTTTGTCGGCCGGCCGGAAACCGGTCTGCGCTACCTCGATCCGGCCAAAGATAAGGGCCAGGCGATCTTCGACCACTACACCGGAATCGGCGAGGTGATGGCGATTCACGAACTGGATCAATTGTTCAGCCAGTTCCGGCATGGCATGCTGGTCAAACGCGGCCGCCTTCTCGCTATGGACGATGTGAAGAACAACGATCTTATCTTCGTCGGATCGCCGTCTGAAAACCTGACCTTGCGGGATCTCCCGGACTTGCAGGAATTTCAATTTCGCCGGCTCGACTCCGGTCCGCGCAAAGGAGATCTGACGGTCGCGAATCTCCATCCGGCCGCGGGTGAGCAGGCAGTGTACATCGCCTCCGCGGCGCTCACGGACGACTATGCCGTGATCGGTTTGATGCCGGGTCCTACGCGGCAGCATTGGGTCATGACACTCGCCGGGATCACCACCATCGGGACGCAAGCTGCGGTTGAGTATGTGTGCAGCAGATCAAGCGTGGAGCAGCTATTGAAAAGGGTGCGGCGCGTGGGCGCGGAGGTCATGCCGTTTGAGGCCGTGATCCGGGTCAGCGTCAGCCGGGGCGTGCCGGTTTCGAGCGAACTGCTCAGCGTGCACATGCGGACACAGTAGCCCTAGTTTTTATGCCGCAGCGCCTCAGCCTGCTCCGCTTCCTTTTTTTGCTTAATTCGCGCGCCCTCCGCGAATGCCAGCTTGCTGCCTTCCAGATCCCCCTCGATCCGCAGGACCTGACCGATCATATTAAACGGTCCGGGGTCTTCCGGCAACAGGCGAGCCGCCTCGCGCAGCTCTTTTAAGGCTCCGGCACGATCGCCCTCTTGCTTCAGCACCGTGCCAAGCAGATAGTGAGCCTCTCCATAGTCCGGCCTCCCGGCGATCGCCGCCCGCATCTGCTTCCCTGTCTCCGCAAAATCGCCGAGCTGCCACAGTGTCATACCGAGCGTGTAATGCGCTTCCGGCAGGTTGCTATCCAGCCGGATCGCTTCCAGGAACTCTTTTTTCGCGGACTCCAGATCGTCCTGCTGTTTTAGGGACAAGCCGAGATTGTAGTGCCCTACGGCGGAGCCCGCGTCCACTTTGATCAGGGAGCGGAACTGCTCCTCCGCCTTGCCGTATTCGCCCGTCTTCAGATAGGTGAGTCCGATGTTCAGCATCGCCTCCTCGTTGGCGCCGTCTATCGCCAGAACCTTCCGGAACTGCTCCAGTGCCTTTTCCGGCTCCCGTGACTGGATCAACATAAATCCGTAGCGATTCAGCGCGCTGACGTCGGCCGGATTCAATTCGACCGCTTTCGCGTAAGCGTCCCGCGCTTCCGGCAACGCGCCGGTCTGTTGCAGCGCGAGGCCCAGCGAGTTCCAGGCGGATGAGTTGCCCGGTTCGAGAGTGGTGGCGGCCTTCAGTTCCACCACCGATTCCGGATAGTGCGAGACTGCGAAAAATGCCAGCCCCAGTTTCAGGCGGTAATCGCTCATGTCGGGCGCAATCGTGGCCGCATTCTGAAGCAGCGGAATGGCCCGATTTGGATCCTTCTCCAGCCAGTAAAGCACGCCCAGGTGAAAGTTCGCGGCGGCGTAACCGGCATCCAACTGGATGGCTCGTTCAAAGTGTGGCTTCGCCTCTGCCCCACGCTTGAGCACGGCTAACAGAAATCCGACCTCATCCTCTAGCGCAGCCGACTTCGGATCAGCCTCGGCCGCCTTTTCCATGAGATCCAGCGCCCCGGCGGCGTCTCCCTGAGCCTTCAGCGCGTCCGCCTGCTGCTTAAGCTCCGCCGCAGTTTGTCCCTTCGCGGCGACCCCGAGCAAAGCGAAAAAAAGAATTCGGCGAAACATCAATCTTGTGGTAATTATACTGAGGATTATGTTGAGTGGCATGCTTTTCCTGTTCCTGCTTACCGACGATCACTCCGCCGGAGTGGAGTTTTACAAGCAACGCCAGTTTTCCAAGTCGATCGAATCCCTGGAACGCGCCGTCGCCACTGAAAAACCTGGTACGCCGGAATATCGCGAGTCCGCCGTGATTTTAGGCCAGAGTTATTACCTGACCGCCCATCTGCCGGAATCCACTGCCTGGCTCCAGAAGGCCGTCGATAACGGGGTCCGCATCAATGAAGTGTTCTATATGTTGGGTAATTGTTATATCCAGCAGCGCGAGCCGGTAAAATCCCGAGCCGCTTTCGCAGCGATGTTCGGCGTACCTTTTGAATCGGCGGCCGCGCATCTGCTGACCGCGCAGTTCATGGTCCGGCAGGAATTCGAGGAGTTCGCCAAAACAGAACTGGCCAGCGCGCTGGAGCTCGACCCGAAAATTCCGCAAGCGCATTACCTGCTCGGAATGATGGCCATCTTCCGCAACGAACTCGACCAGGGATTGGCGGAGATGAAGCAGGAGATCGCAATCAACCCCGACTTCGCGATGGCGCATTATCGGCTCGGCGATGCTTATACCCGCCGCGAGGATTGGGATGCCGCGATCCCTCCTTTGGAGCGTTCCGTGTGGCTGAATCCGGATTACAGCGGACCCTACATGCTGCTGGGTAAAGCTTATTTCAAGAAGAAAGATTTGGGATCGGCCGAAGGCATGCTGCGGCGCGCCATCAAAATGGATCCAGCCAACTACCAGGCTCACTATATGCTGGGCCAGGTACTGATGCAAGCGGGCAAGATCGAGGAAGGCCGCCGCATGCTGGAGGAATCGCAGAAGCTGCGCGATCCGGCGGAAAAGCGCTGAGCGCCCATGCTGCGAGTGTTTCGCGCAACCGTTTGTTTCGCCGCTCTGCCGCTGCTGGCCCAGGACCATCCCTGCGCCGCTTGCCATCCCAAGGAAGTGGAAGCCTACGCCCGCAGCCCCATGGCCCATTCCGTCAATACCGCCGCCGATCAGCCCGACGGCCGTCTGCGTCACGCGCCCTCCGATTCGAAAATCGAAATTCGCCACAACACCGACGGTGTCATGATTCACCGTCTCACTTCGCATGGTCTGACTGCTGAGTATCCCGTCGCCTACGCCGTGGGAGCTGGTAAAGTCGGTTTCAGTTATCTAATTTCCATTCCTCCGTTTCTATTCCAATCCCCTGCCTCTTACTATTCGCAGGCAAACACCTGGGATGTCACTCCCGGTTATGAGCCGGAACGAGTGCTCGACTTCACCCATCCGATCTCGGAAGGCTGTGTATTTTGCCACTCCAATACCGTCAATCTGATTCCCGGCACCGATAATCAATTTCGGCAGCCGGCACTCTCGCCGATCTCTTGCGACCGTTGTCACGGATCCCCGCAAGCTCACCTTCAAAAGCCTGTGCCCGGCTCCATCGTGAACCCTGCCAAGCTGCCGCCCGCCGCCCGCGATAGCGTCTGCGAACAATGTCATTTGGAAGGGGAAGTGCGCATCTTGAATCCCGGCAGGCACTGGCAGGATTTTCAACCGGGCACTCCGCTTGAGTCCGTTTTCTCTACCTATCTCGTTCGAACCGCGCCCAATTTCGGAGAAAAAGCGGTCAGCCAGTCGGAGCAGTTGTCACTCAGCCGCTGCGCGCGCGAAAGTTCCGGACGTTTGTGGTGCGGCACTTGTCATAATCCACATTCTTCCGCGGCCAATCGCGCCGAAGAAGTCCGCGCCGCCTGCCTCACTTGCCACGAACCTTTATTCGCCGCCGAAAAGCATCCGCCTGCGGCTGAATGCGTCTCCTGCCACATGCCGCGCATCCGGCCGAGCAATATTGCCCACGCCGCCATCACCAGCCATCGCCTGGCGCTGCCGGGTTCGAAATCGTCCTCAGCCAAGCCCGCCGCAGGCGCGCTCACTGCCTGGCGCCAGCCTGCGCCCGATCTCGCTCAGCGCAATTTAGGTCTCGCTCTTTTCGAAACCGGAAGCAGCGCCAGGAACTGGGACGACGTGTACCGCTCCTACCAGATTCTGTCGCATTTGCCGCAGCGCGATCCCGCCGTACTCGCCACACTCGGGTCCGTTCTGCTCCAACAAAATAATCCCGGCGTGGCCGTCACTCTTTATAAACAGGCCACCGCCGCCGAGCCGCGCAACGCCCGCTTCGCTTACATCTTGGGAGTCGCCCTGAATGCGAACGGCGACCGCAAGGCCGCCATCGCCGAACTGCGCCGCAGCGTTGAACTCGATCCGTCCGTGCCCGACGCCTATCGCAAGCTGAGCGAGATCTACGACCAGATGCGTCTCTTCACTCTCAGCAAACAAGTGTTAGCCGACTATCTGAAGTTCATGCCGCAAAACATCACCCAGCGCCGCAACTGAACCGCCATGCGTAGCATGCGGACAAGCTTAGAAGCTCAATTTAAATCCGAGCTGGAACGCCCGCCCGCCGCCCGTCCCGTTCACGCCGCTGCCGCTTCCCAGCGTACCCGTCACATAGCCGAACGTGGAACTGGTCAGCGAGCCCTGCGGCTGGCCGAACTGCGGCGAATTGGTGATCTGGAACGCTTCTCCCCGAAGCTCCGCATTGATGCGCTCCGTGATCCGGAAGTGTTTGAACAGCGACGCGTTCAAGCCAAATAATCCCGGTCCGAAGATCGGATTGCGCCCCACGTTGCCGAACACTCCGGCGCCCGTCGGCTGTGCGAAGCTCGTCGTACTGAACCACGGATTGCCGACGTTGATCCCCTTCGGATACGTTACCGGAGCGATCTGGTTCGGCGTCTGCGTGCTGCCAGGCGAGTTTAACGATCCGCCATTGGCCGTGAGCTGAATCGGAATTCCCGTTTCCAGCGTCAAAATCGCCGACACCTGCCAGCCGCCCAGAATATGCGACGCGGCCCCGCTGTTCAGCATCCTCTTCCCCGGCCCGAACGGCAGCTCGTAAACATAGCTCTGGACGTAATTAAAGGTTCGATCGAAATCAGTCGGCGCGTAATTCCGCCGCTGATCGATAAAGAACGTCAAACCGCCATCGTCGTCGGACTGGTAGCTCAAATCTTTCTGCCAGGTGAAGGACGTCGTAATCAGCAAGCCGGTCGCGAAACGACGGTTGAACTTCACCTGCAAGGAGTTGTAATGCGAGGAGTAGGCCGAGAAATCCTGCGTCGTGCTCGCCGTGCGTCCGAAAATCGCTTCCGGCTCGCCCGCCGTCCCCGACCCCGCCACTGAAACCGAGTTGATGTTCGGCGAAGCCACGCTGTCCACCCCGTGATTGGCTACATACGCCACATCCAGCGTGAAGTGCCACGGAAGCGCCCGTTGGATCGCGATGTTCCAGGACTCCACATACGGATTCTTCCAGCTCAGCGGGATATAAATCTCATTCTGGCTGTTCAGCGTCGTGCCTATTTGCGGCGTGATAATTCCATTCTGAGGAATCACGATCGGTACCGGCGCCGGGAAACCAGCCTGGAACGAAGCCGGGGTAACGCCGTCCGCCAGCACCGCCGGACCGTAGCCGTTGCCCACCGGATTGTAAGCGTTGTTCGCCCGCACCGGATAGTTGTACGCGTAGTTGTTGTCCGTGTACGGAACATAGCTCATCCCGAAGCCGCCCCGGATCACCGTCTTGTCATCCAGCCGGTACGCGAATCCCGTGCGAGGCGCCCAATTCTTGTAGCGTGTCTGCATGCCCAGGTTGCTCGGATTGCCGCCAATACCCGCGATCACCAGTTGGTTCGTGATCGGATTGTAGTTCGAGAAACCGCCCGCGAACTCCGGCGTCGCCGGCGGATAAAACTCCCAGCGCAACCCGAGATCGATGGTCAGCTTCTGCGATACCTGCCATTTATCCCCGGCGAATGCGAAAAACTGCCACTCACGGTAAGCCGGGAAATACGTGTTCAAATCGCGACCCACTTGGCTCGGACTGTCCAGCAGGAAGGAGGCGAAGTCATTTCCAAACCCCTGCGTCGATTGCGAAGCGCAGGATCCGGTGGCCGACGGATTCACGCACAGCCCCGTCTGATTGGTGCCGAACGTCTCGATTCCGCGCGGACTGAACGTCTGATCCTGAAGCAAATCGTCGCGGATCCGGCGCAGATCTGCCCCGAATTTAAAGGTGTGGTTCCTCATAATCTTGGTCCACGTGTTGACGATATCCACGTTGGCCTCGGCGCGGATCCACGGCACGCTGGCCGAATAGCCGATCAGCGGTTCGGTATAGCCGCCCAGGTTGATGCCCACTTCACCGCTCGTAAACTGGCTGATGTTCACGCCGGGAATACCCAGCGTGGTCGCGTCGTCTTTTCCGTAATCGGACGGTTGCGCCACGTTATGGTAATGCGCCACGCCGATGCGCGCTTCCGTCAACAGGGTCGGCGAAAATACGTGATCGTAGTTCAGACCGCTGCTATAAGTCTTCTGCGTGCCCGTTCCCTCGAACGCGCCATTGGCGTCCCCGCCCGCGTCCCCGAAAATCGGCGCCTGGAAGATCACCGGCCGCGCGAAACTGATGCGCCCCGACAAACGATCCTTATCCGTAATGTTGTAGTCCATCTTGGTGTCGAAGGAGTCCGTCGTCTTGCTGAAAGGCAGCGCGGCGTAGTAATTGTTCGACGGGTTCGACTGGTTATAAGCCTCATTCGGCTCCGGCAGCAGGTTTAAAATGTTTGCCGAAACCTGATTGATTCTGTTCGCCGGAATCATGTTGCCTGCGAACGGCAGACGTCCCGCGCCGGTGGCCGGATTGCCGGTCGCCGGATCGTAAATCACCGTCGGCGCCGCGCTCAGATTACCGCCGCGGAAGGCCGGCGACGGAATCGTCTCATTCGTCGCCGTCCCTTCCACGTCCATCACCCGCAGATAATCGCCGAAGAAAAACAATTTATTCTTCTTGATCGGTCCGCCGATATTGCCGCCCACATAGTTATAATGCACCGGCGCAATCGTCGGATTAAAGAACGCCCGCGCATCTAAATCGCTATTTTGTAAAAATTCGTACGCCGCGCCATGAAACGCGTTCCCGCCGGATTTCAGAATCACGTTCGTCACCGCGCCCGTCGCCCGCCCCATTTCCGGGTCGAAGTTGCTGGTCGCCACGTCGACGGTTTGAATGGCCTCGATCGGCGGCACCAGGATCTGGAGCAGGCCCGTACGCTCGTTATCGTCCGTGCCCTCGATCAGAAAATTGTTCCCTTCGCGCATCTGCCCGTTGACTTCCGTCTGGAGCGAGCTCGATGCGTTGAAAAATTGCGAGTGCTGGAACGTCGCCGGAGCAGTGCCCGGAATCAGGTTCAGCAGGCTCTGAAAATTGCGGTTGTTGCCCAGCGGCGCATCTTCCACCAGCCGCACTTCGATCTTTTCGCTGGTATCGGCGCGGTCCGCTTGCAGCGTCGGAGGCGCCCCCGTCACTTCCACCGTCTCGCTGACGTTGCCCGGTTGCAGGGCGATGTTGATGCGCACCGTGCTGTCCACCAGCACATCGATGTCGCGCCGGCTTTCTCTCTTGAACCCCGTCTGCTCCGCCACCACTGCATATCTGCCCGGAGGCAGATCGGGGAAAGAATAATTCCCGCTCTCGTTGGTCGCCGCGGAGTGGCTGATGTTGGTGTTGGTCTCGGTGATGGTGACCTTGGCGTTGGGAACTACTGCGCCGCTGGAATCCGTAACGGTGCCTAACAGCGTCGCGTTCACGGACTGGGAATATGCGGTGGCTGCACCAAGCACCGCGAGCGCAAACAGAGCGCTACACAATTTCTTCATAGAAAACCCCTTGTGTCAAGAGTATAAGTTGGTAAAAAATAAATGTCAATTAAATATAAATATGGCTGTTCCTGCGAGCCGTTGACCGCGGGGAGCGGAGCCTGGTAAGCTCTCCCGGCGATATCCCCTGGCTGACGAGTCAGTGTGAAAATGCTTGTAGGGCGGGCTATTTAGCCGGCAGCCTGCTTTCAGCAGGCTTTTCGGTGTTGAAACACAAGCCGCCCTGAGTGCGGCTGCCGGCTGATAGCCCGCCCTACATTTCAGCTCCGAGGTTTTCACGCAGACTCTGACGCAAGCAGTTATAACCCCGTCCCGTTGGGTGGGGATCCAATCGGAGCGGTAACGAAATGACCGCTGCCGCCGGACGTCGACACTCTCGAAAATATCTACCTGGTAAGCTGTCCCGCCAAATTGTGGGTCAGGGCATGACGCCCAGGCAAGCCTAATCGTGATCCGTCCCCTTCTCCTGCTCCACCGGAACCTGTGAACCGGGAAGGATGCGCATCAGCGGAGGAAAGAGGAACGCCACGATAAAGTAAGCGACAGTGACGGCAACCGCCAGGCGCCACAATCCAGCTCCGCAAGCCATGCCGATCGCCGTCACCAGCCATACCGTCGCCGCCGTGGTAAGCCCTTGCACCCGATCCCCGCGTACAAAAATAAGACCCGCGCCGATAAAACCGATCCCTGTGACAATCTGCGCCGCCACGCGGGAAGGATCCAGAACAACCAGGCCGTCGGCAAGAACATTCATGAAGCCGTACTTTGAGATCAACAAAAACAGAGCGGCGGTCGTGCCGATGATCGTATAAGTGCGCAACCCCGCGCTCTTGTGGCGAAGTTCGCGTTCCAAGCCGATCAACGCCGATAGCAGGAAGGCGATGCCAAGCTCTCTGAGCTGCAACATGCCTTGGCCGTTGGTATTAAGAATGGGTGCAGCTCCCGTCATCTATCCCACGCGGCCCAGCGCGGTCACGAAATACTGCGCCTTCGTCGCACCAATATTTTTCATTCCGTGCAGATCATTCGATGCGGCATAAATGACAGACCCCGGGCCGATGACGCTCACATTTCCTTCAATCGTCACTTCGATCGTGCCTTCGCGAATCATGATCATCTCATCGTGTTCATGCCGGTGAGGCGGGTGCGGACTGGCTCCTGGCGCGAGTTCCGTTTCGTGAAACTCCAGGTGAAATCCCGTGTGCGTAACACCATCGAATACGGGGCGGGAATTCCCTTTCACCACCAGGTCTTCAAAACGATAGGCTTTGCTCGGAAGCACGGCCAGTTTCTGCGCTTTGGCAGCGGTGGCCAGTAAGCCGGCGGACAGCAGGGTTAAGTCTCGACGAGTCATGAGACTCATCATATCTATTAATCCGGGAACTGGCGCATGCACTCCATCACTTTTACCGAGTACGTTGGCCGCGGATTATAGACGCGTAGTTTTTCCTCTAATGTTTTTCCGGCGTACCAGCGTCCGGACCCTAGTTCGGCGGAGACGTGACGGATCGCCTCCCGGATCGATGGGAACGACGCTTTGCCGTTGTGCCATCCCAGCGGATTGTTCGTCGCGGCGTCGAAGTGCTTCCCGCCGGAGCTTTCGACAAATTCGATGCAAACGATCATCGACGGAGGAATAGAGGCCTCGGATGCCGCCTGGATAATTTCCGGGACATGATACGGCTCCGCAAAATCCTGCCGGCGCATGAACGCGGCCAGTGTCTCGGCGGGCGAAGGACGTTTGATGGGAGCGCGATGCACCACCATTCTCGGCGGCACGTCCGCGATCGTCGAAACAGGAAGTCCCGGGGCCAGCAACAACACACCCAGCAGCAGCTTCGATCGGGGCCAAGCTAACTTTTTAATTTTGATCGGCGTCCATCGTATCCGAACGATCAAATCAAGGTCTCCAGAAGGTATTGATCGACCTAAACAAGGCCGCCCGATAGGGTTCGGAGCGACCCTGTGAGACTAGCATACCCGAACAGTGAGCCTTGTGAGTCTTGTCTCATACAAGATGAGCCCGAAGCAGGGGCGGGATTCTCACACAAGATAAGCCTGAAAGAAGAAGCCGGGATGCTGGGGATTGATTCTCCGCATGACGATACCAAACCGATCAGCCTGGAGCAGATGCGGGCGTTCGTGGCCGCCCGCCTGCAAAGTCATGATTCGCGGCCCGATGCAGGTCGTCCGCATATGCCATCAGCGATGGCGCTGGGACCAGTCTGTCGTAGGCTATATTCTCAAATTTTTCTTAACCGGCGGCCGACTGCCATCGCCCCCAGTCCGATCCCCCAAAGCGCCGTCGTGGATGGCTCTGGAACGCTTGAGCTTGGAAATGTTAGGTCCAAAATCAACTGGTTTCCGACCGCAGGACTGTCACCAGTCAGATTTACGAGGAGATCATTTGGACTCGGTAGCGTCAGGCCGCCTGAAATCGGAGACATACTCGCAGAGCTTGACGGATCCACGGAAACGCCCGTGATATCGACACCGGCAGAGAACTTAAATTCGAATCCGGTGAACGAGTCCTGGCAGGGGACGTCACCGGTACTACAGTACGGAAGATTTGATGCGCTCGTAAGCACGATCTGTGTGGATTCAATATCGATGCTGGTAAGATCCAGCGCGTGCGAAGGAATCGACAAGCCAGAGCCGATCAGGACCGGCCCCATAGTCTCCTCCTCGGTGTTCGCAGGGCTCATATTGCCCAGATAGAAAAAAACGTCGACTGTAATTCCCTGACCAGAGAGGCTTGTCGCCTTCGCTGTTGGCGATGCCGATATGCCTAAGCACACTGTCAGGATTGTAATCAACGCGCTGGAGAGGCGACGCCCCACTAAACTCCGGACTGCCGATTTCGTTTCCACCTCGCGAAGAATGTAATTCAGATCGCTCGTCATTTTAACAGGATACCAAAGGCCAACTGGTGGAATGTCGAGCCATGTGGGGCGCCCAATGTTGGCGGCAGCCGCGTTTCAGGCGGCTTTTGCGGATTCAATTACGGCCGCCCGATCGCCTGCTGTAGCCATTTGATCATGGGCGCTTTGTAACCATAGATCCGCGACGATTCCCAGGATCGCATGCCGTGTCCCGCGGCTTTCACCGGATAAAGTTCGCATGGCACATTCGCTTCGCCCAGCTTCTCGCAAAATCTTTCCGATTGCGCGATAGGCACCAGATTATCGTCGGTTCCATGAATCATCAGAAAGGGCGGCGAATCCGCATTTACCCAACTGATGGGCGAGAATTTTGTGAGTCCTGCCATTAATATGGTATCGAAGAATGTCCCCTTCATCGCGTCGCGCACTGACTCGGGAATCCAACTGGACGTGCGCGCCAGCGTCGCTAAGTCGGTCGGACTATAAAACGCCACCACTCCTTGGACGGCTCCATCCTGATCGGGTCGCAAAGCGGCCATGGCGGCGAGCTGCCCGCCTGCGGATTCGCCGATCAGGGCAATTTTAGCCGGATTCACGCGATATTCAGCCGCATGCTCCTTCACGAATGACACCGCGCGGCGGATGTCTCCTTCCGCGGCTCCCAGTTGCGTCATCGCCGCCTTTGGATCCCGGAAGATATCGGCCGCAAGGCGGTAGCTCACGGAAAACCACGCGAAACCGGCTTTGTCGAGCGGCTGAAACAGCGGCTCCACGCTGGTCCGGTCGCCTCTGACCCAACCTCCGCCGTGAACCATAATGACAGCCGGAAAAGGCCCTTTGCCCTCGGGAATATGTGCGTCCAGCCGAAGACTGAGGTTGCCCGCGCGTCCGTATTCAACGTCTTTCAGATCTTCGGCTTGCACGGTTGTCATCAGCAGACAGAACGCAATGGCATTATAAGCAAACATGTTCTTTAATGGTTGGACGCGACGGAAACCCATGGGTTCCATCGGGCTGAAATGTTAACCTGCGAGTAGTGAAAATAGGCATCACCTGTTATCCCACCTACGGAGGCAGCGGCATCGTCGCCACCGAGCTCGGCCTGGAACTGGCGGCCCGCGGCCATGAGGTTCATTTTATAACCTACGCCAATCCCATTCGCCTCGATCCCGGCCTCCCTCGTATCCATTATCACGAAGTTGAAGTTTCAGCGTATCCGCTGTTTCTGTATCCTCCCTACTGCCTGGCGCTCGCGTCGCGGATGGCCGAAGTAGCCGCCTGCTACGATCTCGATCTCTTGCATGTGCATTACGCGATTCCGCATTCCATCGCCGCTCTGTTAGCGCAGCAAATGATGGCCGTCCAGAGACGACTGCCGTTCGTCACTACGCTCCACGGCACCGATATTACGCTGGTTGGCGCGGACCGGTCTTACTTTCCGATCACCAAATTTTCCATCGAAAAATCGGACGGCATCACTACTATTAGCAAGTATTTGCAGGACAGAACCAGAGAAGTTTTCGGCGTGGCGAACGAAATCCGCGTCATTCACAACTTTGTGAATTGCGATTTGTATAAACCCGATCCGGAGCGCCAACCGAAAGAAAAACAACTGATTCACCTTTCAAATTTCAGGCCTGTGAAGCGGGTTTTGGATTGTATTCGTATCCTGCACGAAGTTCGAAAATCCACGCCCGCGCATCTGGTGATGGTCGGCGATGGACCGGAGCGCGGTCCGGCGGAGATGCTGGCGCGGGAGCTGCGAGTCGAGTCTCACGTGTCGTTTTTAGGTAAGCAGGATCATGTCGAGCGGCTGATTCCGAAGCACCATATCTTATTGATGCCAAGCGAGATGGAGGCTTTTGGCCTGGCTGCGCTCGAAGCCATGGCCTGCGGTTTACCACCCGTCGCGACCCGCGTGGGAGGAGTTTCCGAATTGATTTCCGATGGCGTCGACGGCTTCCTCGAACCGGCCGGCGATATCGCGGCGCAGGCGGCGCGAGTGGTTTCTTTGCTTACAGATGACGCGCTTTATCAACGCATGTCGGCGGCGGCGCGGCATTCGGCGGAAACGCGTTATTCGACTTCTTTGATCATTCCGCAGTACGAGCAATATTACACGGAAGTCTGTGGAAAATGAATATCTTGGCGATTGGTCCGCATCCCGACGACATCGAATTCGGCTGCGCTCCGATTCTCATAAAAGAAGTCAGGGCTGGGAACCGGGTTCATCTGCTGGTGTTATCGCGCGGCGAGGCTGGGTCGGCTGGGACACCGGAAGGGCGAGAGTTGGAGTCGCGCAAAGCGGCTGAATTGATGGGAGTTACAGTTGATTTTCTGGATTTCGGAGGCGACTGCCATCTGCAATATTC
>Ga0116129_1000272_pt1 | contig 35900 bp, 28 predicted proteins | sample June2015DPH_17_2_FD_89732 | JGI IMG/M metagenome (GOLD analysis project Ga0116129, IMG submission 89732) | Peatland microbial communities from SPRUCE experiment site at the Marcell Experimental Forest, Minnesota, USA - June2015DPH_17_10 | ecosystem: Environmental > Terrestrial > Soil > Wetlands...
GATCTCTCATGGGAGCCTCTGCGTCCAGAGCTGGTAGTTGAGGTTGCATACGAACACATGCAGGGGACCCGCTTCCGCCACATGGCTCAGTTCCGCAGATGGCGTACCGATAAGAGGCCGGGAGACTGCACCTTCGCTCAACTTGAGGTCGTGCCGCCGCAGGAGTTATTGGCAATCTTCGCAACCGGACGTTGATGTTCTTACTTCTTACTTCTTTGAATTGCGTTTCGCACGCCACTCCCGCATTGGATCGTAGTCTGGGTCGGGAGTCTCTTGTGAAGGCCTCTTATCTTCAGGAACATTGCGAAGGTTAACTCGGATTCGCGTCCAGGTTGAGGAGCGGCCGCGCATGGAATCGACCAGCACATCGTCTATGGCTAAAAGGGCTGCAGCCTCAGGATGAGTCCGTTTCCATCGCTCTAAACCGTCAAGCGCGGCCTCCTTACTGGTAGAATTCGCAACCACGATCAACGGCATCTTGATCCGAGGCTTTTTCGTTGCGGCCGACTTTGCGCGGGACGGGGCGACACGCGGGGCCTCTCCCTCTGCCTTGCGAAAGTGTGGAGGCCAGGGTGCGTCGCCGAGACCTTCCGCTTCATCTTTCGCAGCAAGTTCAAGCAGGCTTTCGAGCGAGCCAGGCGTCGAGTCGATCTCTGCATAAGGATCGCCGGCTTCGGCAAAACGGCCCGGAACTGTGAGAACCGTGAAGTCGGCAGGATCACAGTCCGGAACCTCGTCCCAGCGGAGGGGTGTGGAGACGCGAGCGTCGGGAAGCGGGCGAACAGAATAGGCGGAGCAGGTTGTGCGGTCCTTAGCATTCTGGTTGTAGTCCAGAAATACTCCGTGCCGTTCTTCCTTCCACCATTTCGAGCTTGCCACCGCGGGCATTCTTCGCTCGACAGCGCGAGAGAGAGCAAGCGCCGCACGCCGTACCTCGGTAAATGTCCAGTTGGGTTGGATTCGAACGTTAACATGCATTCCGCGCGAGCCGCTTGTCTTGGGCCAGCCGCGAAGCCCGTTCTCTTCAAGGAGAGACTTGACCCCAAGGGCAACCGTGCGCACGTCTTCCCAGGGAACACCTGGGCCAGGATCGAGATCCACTCGTAGTTCGTCGGGATGTTCAAGATCGGAAGAGCGTACCGGATGCGGGTGAAGCTCAATACAACCAAGATTGACGATCCACGCGAGCCCGCTTGCGTCCTCAACTACTACCTCTTCTGCAGTGCGCCCTGAGGGAAAGGCGAGAGTTACCGTCCGCAGCCAGGCAGGTCGCTCGGAGGGTGCACGTTTCTGATAAAAGGCCTCTGCTTCGGCGCCGTTCACGAAACGCTTCAGCACGATCGGCCGATTAACGATTCCTCTTAGTGCGCCGGGCGCAACCGACAGATAGTAACGGACAAGATCAAGTTTGGTCAGCTTCACCTGCTTCGAAAAATAGAGCTTGTCCGGGTGGGTTACCCGCACCAGGCGGCCATCTACGTCGAGCACCTCAAAGTCATCCTCTGCGGCTTTTGGCATCTATGATCAGGACCTCATCTTTCTTTCAATACTGAGCTACGAACACTCACGCGGAAGCTGTCTTCTGGCGCGTTAGATATCGCAATGCCGCCTGAGCCGCGTGAAATCCCGCCATTCCGTGGACGCCTCCGCCCGGCGGGGTCGATGCGCCGCAGAGAAACAGCCCGGGCAGAGGAGTGCGGTACAGCGAAGCAGTGGGACGAAAGAGAAGCTGCCCAGGAGTCATGGCTCCGCCAGAGATATCGCCGCCCACGAGATTCGGATTCCAACGTTCGAGCTCGGCAGGCGGAGAGATCGAACGTGCGAGAATACAGTCGCGAAATCCCGGAGCGAACCGCTCAATCTGACGTTCAATAGCTTCGAGACAATCGACAGAACTCCCGTTCGGGACATGGCAGTACGCCCAGGCCGTGTGTTGTCCTGCGGGAGCGCGGGTCGGATCGAAAAGCGAGGGTTGCACGAGCAGGACGAAGGGAGTCGCAGAGGTAAAGTGGCGCTCCGAAGCAACGATCTCTTCAAGCGTGCCACCGAGGTGAACCGTTGCAGCACGCATGCACTCACTGGCAGCCCAGGGAATTGGCGAGCTGAGGGCATAGTCGATCTTGAAGGCTCCCGCACCATAGCGAAATCGCTCGAGCTTGCGACGATAACCAGGTGGAAGAGCAGCTCCCGCGATTCGCAGGAGTTGACGCGGAGTCACGTCGGCAAGAACAACATCAGCTTCCGGCATTTGAGTTATCTCGCGACCGGTCTCGATACGGCCCCCGAGCGACTCGAGGTGACGAGCAAGAGCTTCGGCGAGTGTCTGAGCGCCGCCTCGCACGATCGGCCACCCGCTTGCGTGCCCAGCGGCCATGAGGACAAGACCGACTGCAGCGGACGTCGCGTCTTCGAGCGGCATCACGGAATGAGCGGCCATGCCTGCGAAGAGCGCACGTGCGCGAGCACCGGAGAACCGTGAACGGGCAAGCGAGGCAGCAGGTAGCAGCGCTGGAAGACCGAAGCGGGCGAGAAGAATCGGATGCCGTGGAACGTGCTGCACGGGGCCAAGAAGCTCTGCCGCCAGCTCAACAAAACGATCGGCAAGCGGCTCAAACAGCGAACGGTATTTGCGCCGGTCGGAGGGATCCAGATTGGCTATCGTGTCGTCGATAGAGTGTTCGAGCAACACAGCAGTGCCATCATCGAGTGGATGCGCGCACGGAGCATCAGGTTCGATCCACGGAATCTCAATCGGAAGGGCGCGAAAGAAAGGACTGGCGACGCCCATCGGATAAACGGATGAGCCCAGGTCATGACGAAAACCCGGCAACGTCGTCTCCGCTGTGGAACAACCCCCGCCGATCTGCGCGTTGCGCTCCGAAACGGCAACGTCGACGCTGGAAGAAGCGAGGGTGATGGCTGCCGAAAGGCCGTTAGGGCCGGAGCCGATAAGGGAGGCGGTTGGCATAGCTAGAAAGCGTCACCACGACGAAGCGATCCACTTAACTCTACGTCTATTGCAATAAGATGCGTTATTGCCGGCAGACGAATCCCGAATCCGGCAACGAACGTCCTGCGAGTAAGGACCCGCGGATACCGGAATCAAGGCTGGCAGCATCCAACTCACGCATACGAAGGCTGCCGATGAATGACGCCAAGCGCATCTTCAACTACCTCTTCGCTTCACACGAACGCGCCCATCATCTCATTGCGCGTTGGGTGTTCCTTCGATCCCTGGGACTCATTTACTTCTCGGCGTTTTTCGCGCTTCTCTTTCAGGTACGCGGCCTGATCGGACCTCGAGGCATCCTTCCTGCCGGCGAATATCTGGACGCCGTCGCCAGACTTGGCGCACTTCGTTTCTGGTACGCCCCGAGCCTTCTCTGGTTAAGCAGCAGTGACGGCATGGTCATGGCGCTCTGCTGGGCAGGCCTTATCGGCTCTGTGATACTCGTCTTCAACATTTGGCCGCGCGCCATGCTGGTCGTGTGCTTCGTATGCTTTCTCTCTTTCGTAGCCGCGGCCCAGGACTTCTCGGGATATCAATCCGACGGCATGCTGTTGGAAGCGGGTTTTCTTTCGATCTTCCTTGCACCTTCCGGCGTGCTGCCCGGCTGGGGATCCAAAAATCCGCCTGTGCGGGCCGCGATGTTTCTTCTGTTGTGGGAGTGGTTTCGAATCTACTTTCAGTCCGGAGTTGTCAAACTCGCGAGCGGGGATCCAACATGGCGAAACCTGACAGCGATGTACGAGTACTACCAGAACGGACCTCTGCCTACATGGATCGGTTGGTACGTGCAGCATCTGCCTCATTGGTTTCATATTGCTACGGCGGCTATGACTCTTGGAATGGAACTGGGCCTTGTCTGGATGGCCTTTCTTTCACGCCGATGGAAGATAGTCTGCTTTTTCATCGTCACCGCGTGGCAGATTGGTGTCATCGCCACGGCAAACTATACCTTTCTTAACTATCTCGTCCTAGTGCTGGCGTTCCTGCTGCTCGACGATGTGTTTCTGCAACGCTTCGTTCCGCCTCGATGGCGAAGCGCTTTGAGTAACATCGCTATTCCGAACAAGGACGCAGAACCCGGAGAGCGGCAGCCGTCTGGAATGGAATCAGACGTTCCAACGAAATCACGTTTACTCGCGCAACTTCGTTCTGCCGTAACGGCTATCGTGCTCACATGGGTCTTCTATGCAACAATTGTTCCCCAGGTAAGGATGTTCTGGCACAGCGCTCCCCTTCTCGCTGAGCCTGTCGTGGCACTCGAGCCATTTCGAATCGCCAATGAATACGGCCTATTCGCCGTCATGACACCACACCGGTATGAGATTGAATTTCAGGGATCCAACGACGGCGAGCATTGGGTTGCCTATCCCTTTCGCTACAAGCCGCAGCAATTGAACGAGCGTCCCCGAATCTACGCACCCTATCAGCCGCGCTTCGATTGGAACCTCTGGTTCGCATCGCTCGGCTCGTGGCAGGAGTACCCGATCGTTCCTCGAACCGAAGAGCTGCTACTCGTAAACGACGACGCCGTGCTGGCGCTCCTCGCCGGCAATCCCTTCCACGGTGCGCCGCCACGTTTTGTCAGGGCTGTGCTTTGGCAATACTGGTTCAGTACACTGCAGCAAAAGCGCGCTGAGGGCGTTTGGTGGCAGCGTCAACTTCTGGGCAACTACGGTCCGGTCCTGACTCAGCTACCTAACGGCCGTTTTGGAATTGTTGATGAACCTGGGATCGAAGGCCCGTTACAACGGTGACTCCAACCTAATTTCCGGAGCTGCCTGCCAACATGGTGTCGCAACCTGATGGAGAATTGACTGGATTGCAACGTGCGACAGCCTTTCCGGGCAGCGTAACAACGAAATTACCAGCCCAACGAGCGGGCTCGTTGATGGGATAGTCCGTGCTGAGGAGCTGCGCGCCGCTGGCGATCATAGCGTCGCGAACCGAAGTATCGTTGGTACGCGCTTCCTTAGTGTCCGAGTCGGTGCGGGCTCGGATGAGATAGCCTTTGCGCACGAGCGAGGCAATATCCGCAGCCGGCCCATCGTTGCGCTCGATAAAGGCGGCGTCGGGCTCGCCAGGTTCGGAGTTTGTGAAGAGGACTCGGCCGCGCAACGACGGATGGCCCGCGAGATAAACAGGGCCAACCGGGCGTTGATCCAACAGAAAGACGACCTTGCCTCGCGAACTGGCTAGTGTGGGCCAGTTACCGGCGAGAACGGCCTCGTTCAATGTGTTGTACTGGCCACGCACGTCGTCGGGAGTGATGATTTCATTAGGCGCAAAGACGGAACGAATCTCGGCGTCAAGCGCATCGAAGGTGCTTGAGGTGAATGGCTCGGGTTCGGTGAGGTGGAGTTCGCCGCGAGGTTTGCCCTGCTTCGTCTCGACGAGGATGAAGATTGGCACATGATCGGGATGGGCATGCGACCACTGACGTACCTGCGCGAGACAGGCGATGAAGGGCTGGCAGGTGCTGCGGTAGTCGACGTCCTGGACGTGCATGACTTTGAAGCCAGGCTTGTTCATCACGCCGTTTGGATCGAAGTCAGGGTCGGGTGGAAGCTTCGCCGCGGCGGCCATGGCGGGACCGGAGGGATGCGCATAAAGACCGCCCTTGGCGTCAGCGTAGATATCAAGTTCTATCTGACGTACGCCGCTGTCGAACTGTTGCGGAAGCGGCTGATGCTGGTAATCCAGCCCCTTGTATGCATCCGCGTACTTTGCCTGCCAGAGCTTGCTTTCATTGGGCGCTATCCCGGCGTGATAGCTGTTGTGCGTACCAATCACCTGAATCTGGTTGAGTTTCAGAGCACTGCCGCTTGCCTGGGCATAAAGGTTGCTACCGAGAGCAGCGAAAAAACCGACGACAAAGAAGATACGGCGAAAAGTGGTGTGCAATCTATATGTCCTTAAGTTGGAAAACTTCGCGTTTCTTTCGAGGCGTTAGAACTAACTTGCCGCCAGCGAGGAAGTGTAAGGCTTGCTGTAATGAGTGGACCATTCCACAAGGCTCGCATTCATGAAACGCCAGGTCGCGCGTTTGGTATCAACTTCCATCAGCATGTAAGCATTGGGATCGTAGCGCGTGGCGGCCATGATGTAATGTTGCGGACCGTAATCATGGTGGTAGTCGACCCACTTGTGCTGGTGACCGGAGACGACAAGCTGAATGGTGTCCTGGTATTTGCGCAGGAGCGGATGCAGGCCGTAATCGGCAAACTCGGTTGGCTTGTCCTGGATGAGCGGGTAATGGATGAAGACAAAGGTTGGTTTGCCCTGCTGCAGTTGGGCTTCAAACCAGTGAAGCTGCTCTTCGCCAAGGGAGCCGATGCCGGGGTTGAAGTCGGGCGAGGTGTGGTCCTGCGTGGACCCGAGGAAGTTATTGAGATGGATGAATTTGTAACCTTTATAGTCCAAGACCGAGTATGGCTTCGTTTTGAACTTTGCCTCGAAGAGCCGATGACTCATCTCACGCGAAACCCTTCGGACATCGTAGTCGTGATTGCCGAAGCCAAGATGAACGGGCATCTTGAAACCGTCGGTGATCGCCTTCGCATTGTCGAGGCGCGTCGTGTTCTTAAAGTAGAAATCGTAGTCGGTGGAGGGATAGTTGTGGAAGTAGTCGCCGATCAGAAAGACCTGCTCGATGGCCGGATTCAGGCTATTGATCAGATCGCGAGCAGAGGTATAGCGCGGCGTCGTCAGCAGAATGCTTTCGTTGTCCTCCACGCCGTTCTCGCTGCCTTTGACGTAGAAGTCATCGATGATGTGCGTGTCGGCGACAAGAGCGAAATAGAACTTGTCCGGCGAGGCCGTCGCCCGCGCCTGCTCCGCCCAGAGCTTCCGGGTAAGCAGGCTGCCGAGCGATGCACCGGCAAATGCGGCGAATTGTCTGCGATCCATCATGCAACAGCCTCCTTATGACTGACTAGAAGATGATCTTTCCGGCGAACTGCAGCACGCGAGCGGGGAAGGTTGAGGCTGCGGCGACAACACCGAAGCTGGTCGAGGAGGGACTGTAACTGCTCTGCGGGAAGGCGTAGTTGGTCTGGTTGAGAATATTGAAAGCTTCTACCCGGAAGTCGAACGAGGTGCCCTCAGGATAGAGAGGGAATTGCTTGTGAAGGCCCATATCGAGCTGATAGAAGGGGTCGAAGCGAACCGAGTTGCGACCGGCATTGCCGTAGGGCTGGTTGTTGGTCGGAAGGCTGAAGATGGGATTGGTCGGCGCCGCACCCTGCAGGACAGGGTTTTGCAGCGTGACGATATCCTGATTGCCGTTGAACTTGATGCGCTGCTTCTTCGGGATGACCGGGTTGCCGGGCGCCTCGTTGGGACGCTGGACCAGAATCGTGCTGACCGACTGGGCGCTAGTAGGGGAGTAGGTGATGTTGATCGGCTGGCCGCTGCTGGCGCTGTTGATCGCGGTGATCTGCCATCCACCAAGAGCCTCCTGCATAAAGCGTGGAGCGTTGGCGCCGAACATGCGTCCCTTGCCGAAGGGCAGATCGTAGACGATGGAGAGAACGTCATTCAGGGGCTGGTTGTAGCCGGAGGGGCCGCGGTTGCTGAGCGGATTGGCCAGGTTGATGCGTCCGCTGTCTCCATTCACTTCTTCGAGATGGCCTTCGGCATTGTCGATCGCCTGCGACCAGGTGAAGGAGTTCAGCAGGTAGAGGCCGTGACCTGAACGATGCTCCACTTTGGCCTGAAGACCGTTGTAGATGAGGAAGCCGTCGGGGAGAGTCTCTTCGATGGTGGTGAAGGTTGGAATGGGACGGCGTGCCGCAACGCTGAGGCAGCCCGATGAGTCGATTGCAGCCGTCCCGCTATTGCAGGTGGGCGTGACGGGGTTGGCCTCGGACTGATTCAGGTCGGCGAGCACCTGGATCTTGACGCCGTGTTCGCCGACGTAGGAGACCTCAAGGGTGGTGCTGTTGGCGAACTGGCGCTGAACGGTGAGGTGATAGCTCTGGATGTATCCGGTGGGCAGGTTCTTGGGGATGTAACGCGCTTCGGTGCTGAGGTTGCTCGCCGCAGTGACGTTGGCGGGACTGGTGAAGCCTGTCGGGTAGCCCTGTAACGTGGTGCGGAAGCAGGGGCTGGGGTTGGCGGAGTTGAAGGAAGCTCCGGCCTGCGCGGTGGTACAGATCGCCTGCGGTGCCTGTGTAATCACACCGGCATTCGCAAATTGCGGGGCCTGGACGATGTTGGTGTTGACGATCGCGGGAAGGTTATAGGAGAGCATGTTTTCTCCGCCTTCGCGATTGAACTGGGCATAGCCAAGGCCATAACCCGCGCGGATCACAGTCTTCGAATCAAGCGAATACGCGGCTCCCAGGCGCGGCGCGAAATCGAGCTTCGGTATGTTGACCAGCGCGCGATTGTAGAGGGAGCCGGGGCTGGCTGTAATCAGGGATTGCGTAGCCGGATCGTAGTTGGCGAGCAGATTGTTCGACTCCCACAACGGCGTTACGAGCTCATAGCGCAGACCCGCGTTGACGGTGAGCCGGGAGTTCACCCGGATATCGTCCTGGAAGTAGAAGTTGTGCATCCGCTGGTTGAGATGGACGTTGACAAAGTTGTTGAGCTGGTAGGTATCGCGCGCGCCGAAGAGGAAGTCCGCGAGCGCGACGGCCTCTTTGGTGCCGGTATTGGCTGAACTGAGACCGGCCGAGGTGGCAGGAATCGCAGCAGTGGTGCCGGCGGCGGGAACTCCGTTGAAGCTGAAGCCGCCGTTGTAGGTGTCTTGACCGTAGACGGGATTGAAATCGTCGACGGTGGTAAAGATGGCCTGATACTCGTAGCCCACCTTGTAGGTGCTGCGTCCGCGGATGTACGTATAGTTGATCTTCGGGTTATAGACGTAGGGGTTCTGATACTGAGGATTGCTGCCCTGGTTGCCAAACTGGCTAAACCCGTTAACGCTCTGGACGTTGAGGCTGCGAACCACCTGCGGGTCTGTCGGGAGGCCGGGGATGCCGGCCATCAGGCTGGGAAGGTTCTGGCCGAAGGGAAACTTTCCGCCGTCCGTGCGCGTGAAAGCGAAGCGGGCATCGAGGATGGAGTTCTGGTTGAAGGTGTGAGTGACGCCGCCGGCGATCTGTTGGTTGAAGATATTGACGGTACCGTTGCTGCTGCCACCGGCAGGCCCCTGAATATTTGGAGGCGAGAGAATTGTGCCCTGGTGCTGGCTATAGCGGACGAAGGCCGTGGTGCGCTGGTTGAAGGTCTGATCGACACGGACGTCGAATTTATTGTCGGTAAGAATGTCCGGGGGGAGAGAGGCGTAGTTATTGGCGAAAGGGGCGCCAGGGACGTTCGCCGCCGGAAGAGCCGCGAGAACGCCTTTGGCGAAGGAAGAGACGGACGGATCGCTGAAAGGAATCACGCCATTGGAATAGACATGTCCAGTGAGGGGATTAATCAGGGGAAGAGGAGCGCCATTCTCAGTGCTCTTTCCTGTGATAAAGGTGTAGCCGCCGTTGGCGATGGCAAGGGGGCTGGTTCCGTTCTGATTGGCGGTGGGGATAGTTGCCGAGGTAGGCGAGTGCTGAACCTGACGGGTGCCCTCGTAGTCGCCAAAGAAGAACGTGTGATCTTTCCGGATCGGGCCGCCGAAGGTGCCGCCGAACTGGTTGCGGATGAGGATGGGCTTCTGCGGCTGGCCGGTAAGCGGGTTGGTTGGCGGGGTGAAGGGGCCGATGGCGTTCAGAACGGTGTTGCGGAGGTAGTCGTAGGCCTTGCCATGAAACTTGTTCGTACCGCTGCGAATACTGACGTTGACGACGGCTCCAGCGGAGCGGCCGTACTCCGCGCTGTAGTTGTCCGTTTCGACGCGGAACTCATCGATGGCGTCAGGCGACGGCGGGATGGCCTGGTTGGAGAAGCCCTGGTTGGAGGTGCCGTAGGCGTTATTGTCGAGACCGTCGAGGAGGAAGTTGTTGAACTCGCTGCGCTGGCCGTTGACGTCAAAGGAGGCATCACGGCTACTGTCGGTCGTATTCTCCAGAATATTGCGGCGAACGCCGGGGACCAGCGCGGCGAGATCGGCATAGGCGCGGCCATTCAGCGGCAGGTTTTCGACCTCGCGCGTGCCGATAACCTGGCCGCGTTCGCTGCTGTCAGTCTCCAGCAAGGCGGCGGCCGCGTCGACAGTGACCGTCTCTGTGTTAGAACCAATCTTCAAGGCAACATCCACACGCTGACGGGCGTTGACCGTCACGGTAAAAGGCGCCGTAGTGCTGTTGTCAAAGCCATTGGCCTGAGCCGTCACCTGATACTGCCCGATCTTTACATCGGTGAACTCATAGGCTCCCTGCGCATTGGTCTGCGCCGTCACCTGAGCCTTGGTCTCCTGATTAATAAGCGATACGGTTGCTCCGGAGACGACGGCGCCCGAGGAGTCGCGCACATAGCCGAGAACAGAGGCGGTTTCAAACTGCGCATGCAGGGAAACAGAAAACCCCGCAAGAAGACACATCGCCAGAAGAGCTAGAAAAAAACGTTTCACATGGTCTCCAAAATTGATGACAGATAGGGGGCGCAGTCCCAACTCCCCTGGGGAAGAACGGCAGAATTCGTCTGTGTCGACCATAGAAGCGATATGTGTATATCTGATATATGAAATGTTACGGCAAGGCAAAAACTGTCTCTTCGTTCTCTTTTCCCCTGGCAACTGCGTCAGCGTCGTGACGCACGGCTCCCTCCCCATTAAAGAGCGGGAACCCAATGTGCCCACAATTTACGATTTCCTAAAAAGAGCTAAAAGGAGTGGGACGATACTGGCATGGCCATGAACCTGCCCTACAGCGGAATATTTCCATGCTTCTTGGCAGGATTCTTGTCCCGCTTCGCCGCCAGCATATCCAGCGCCGTATTCAGCCTCCGCCGCGTCTCGCTTGGCCGAATGACTGCATCAATATATCCACGCTCCGCCGCGACATAAGGGTTCGCAAACCGCTCGCGAAACTCCTCGACCTTTTCCTTGCGCGCCTCCGCAAGCACTGCCAGCTTCTCTTCCTCGGTAAACGGCTTCCCCTGCGGCCACATCGCCTCCGCCTGCCGGATCATCACATCCAACTCGCGCTTGTAGACAATGTTCACCGCACCCTCCGGCCCCATCACAGCGATCTCCGCAGTCGGCCATGCCAGGTTCACATCCGTCCGCAGATGCTTTGAGCTCATCACGCAGTACGCCCCGCCATAGGCCTTGCGCGTAATTACCGTAAGCTTCGGCACTGTCGCCTCCGCAAACGCATACAACAGCTTCGCGCCATGACGAATAATCCCGCCATGCTCCTGCTGAATCCCCGGCATAAACCCCGGAACGTCTTCAAACGTAATCAGCGGAATATTGAACGCATCGCAGAACCGCACGAACCGCGCCCCCTTCACACTTGCATTGATATCCAGCACTCCGGCAAGAAACGCAGGCTGATTCGCGACAACGCCGACGGTACGCCCAGCCATGCGCGCAAACCCGACCACGATATTCCGCGCAAAATGCTCCTGCACCTGGAAAAAATATCCATCGTCAACCACGCGCGCGATCACGTCGACCATGTCATAGGGCTGATTGCTCTCCGTTGGAATAATCGTATCCAATGCAACATCCGCCCGCGCCGGATCATCCTGCGTCGCCTTCCTCGGCGCATTATCCAGATTGTTCGACGGCAGAAAACTCAGCAGCTCGCGCACCATCGCGAGACACTCCTGGTCGTCATGCGCCATAAAGTGAGCCACACCAGAAATCTCATTGTGCGTCACAGCCCCGCCCAGCGCGTCCTTCGTCACATCCTCATGCGTAACCGTCTTGATCACATCCGGCCCAGTGACAAACATGTAGCTCGTTCGCTCCGTCATCAGCGTGAAGTCGGTAATCGCCGGCGAATACACCGCCCCACCCGCGCAAGGCCCAAGAATCGCCGAGATCTGCGGCACCACGCCGCTCGCCAGCGTATTGCGCAAAAAGATATCCGTATAACCTGCCAGCGAGACCACGCCTTCCTGAATTCTTGCTCCACCCGAATCATTCAAACCGACAACAGGCGCGCCTACCCGCATCGCCATATCCATGATCTTCACGATCTTCGCCGCATTCGCCTCCGAGAGTGACCCGCCAAACACGGTAAAGTCCTGCGCGAACACAAACACCACCCGCCCATGCACACGCCCATACCCTGTGATGAAGCCATCCCCCGGAACCCGCTGCTCCGCCATGCCAAAGTCCGTCGCGCGATGCGTGACAAACTTGTCCGTCTCCTCGAAGGTTCCTTCGTCCAGCAGAAAATCGATCCGCTCCCTGGCCGAGAGCTTCCCTGCCTTTCTCTCCCGCTCCCGGCGCTCCGCCCCACCGCCTTCTTCAGCGATGGCATGGCGCGCAGCAAGCTCGGCCAGGTTTCGCTCGTGACTGTGGGACTTCGCGGTAGAAACGGTTTGTGGAAGGGGACGCTCGGCTGTAGCCATAGAACGTGATTCTAGCAGCGTATCTACAGTCCAGTCGCGCCATTGCCGTCTCACGCATCCAAAGCCCAAGCATGCCGAAGCCGCTACAATCTACATCGACCATGGCAGAAGCGTGCCTCGAGGTTTAAGTCGAACAACTGCGTAGCCATCCATCTTGAAGACCCCGCAGCGGAGAACTTCTACACCAACGTGATGAATTTCAGGCTCTTGACCAGGTCGGATGCGAAAACAGGAATTCTCTCTATTTTCGCGACCCATTTTGCATCGCTTACGACGTCATTGAAGGCAAATAAAAAGCGAATATAATAACTGCACAATCGCTCGTGTCTACCGTCGTCCATCCCGACCGCTTCAGCTTCCTGCACATCGACCTGAACAGTTTCTTCGCGTCCGTCGAGCAGCAGCTCCACGAGGAGTACCGCGGCAAACCTCTCGCCGTCGTCCCCACCATGGCCGACACCACCTGTTGCATCGCCGCCAGCTACGAAGCAAAGGCCTTCGGCGTCAAAACCGGCACACAAGTCGGCGAAGCCAAAAAACTCTGCCCCGGCATCATCCTCATCGAAGGCAGCCACACCGAATACGCCAAGTACTCCCATGCTATCTCCGAGGCGGTCGACCTCGTATGCCCCGTTTCCCATAACCCCTCCATCGACGAGATGGTCTGCCAGCTCATGGGCCGTGAGCAGGAGCCGCCTCGCGCGCGCCAGATTGCTCTCGACATCAAGCAGGCCATCTACAAAAACGTCGGCGTCGCCCTGCGCTGCTCCATCGGCATGGCCCCCAACCGCTACCTGGCCAAGATCGCCAGCGACATGCAGAAACCCGACGGGCTGATTGGCCTTTTACCTTCGCAACTTCCAAGAGCCATCGCTCATCTCGAACTCCGCGACCTCCCCGGCGTAGGAGCGCGCACCGAAGCCCGCCTCAACGGCAAGGGCATCACCACCATGGAGCAGCTCCTCGCGCTCGATCACCAGCAGATGGGCAAACTCTTCGACTCCGTCTGGGGCAACCGCATGTATCACTGGCTGCGCGGAGCCCAGACCGAAGACGCCTCAGGCAACAATGTCTCGCAGCCTGAGGTGCAGAAATCCCTCGGCCACTCGCACGTCCTCGCACCCGAGCACCGCTCCCCCGAGGGCTCCTGGGCCATCGCGCACAAGCTCCTCCACAAGGCCGCCATGCGCCTCCGCATGGAGCACTTCTACACCGGCTCCCTCGCCGTCACCGTCCGCTACCAGCTCACACGCGAACAAGCCGAAGCTCGCGCCGCGCACAGCAAGGTCAAGCGGCACTACTCCGGCATCAAAAACTCCGGCTGGGGCATGGAGGCCCGCTTCCGCGACTGCCAGGACACCCTGACCCTCCTCGAAGTCCTGCGGTCGCTCTGGTCGCAGCGCCCGCAAGGCCCCGAGTTCAATTGCCCTTTCTTCGTCGGCATCACCATGCGCAACCTGGTCCAGGAAGGCGAACATCAGGAAGAACTCTTCGCCGATCCCAGCAACCGCGCCCAGCTCTCCAACACCATGGACAAGCTCAACCTCAAGTACGGCCACACCACGCTCCACTTTGCCGGCATGCTCCCCGCCCGCGAATCCGCCCCCACCCGCATAGCCTTCACCCAAATTCCCGTCAAATACGGCGTCGACTACATGTAAGCTGTCCTCGCAGCGATCACAGTTGTCTCATACTCAAAAGGTATCCATATGCCCACAGTAAAACTCTGGACCGATGCAGAAGTCTCCGCCAACCCACGCATTCAGGCCGTCTTCGACGACATCCGCGCCACCAGAAAATCCGACTTCGTCAACAACTTCTGGCGAGCCCTCGCCAACCAGCCCGACCTCCTCGAACGCACCTGGCAGAGCATCAAGCAGGTCATGATCGAACCCGGCACGCTCGACCCGCTCACCAAAGAGCTCATCTACATCGCCGTCTCCGCCACCAACAACTGCAGTTACTGCATCCACTCCCACACCGCCGCCGCACGCGCCAAAGGCATGACAGACCAGCAACACGCCGAGCTCCTCGCTGTCATCGGCATGGCCTCGGAGACCAACGCCCTCGCCACCACTCTCCAGATTCCCGTCGACCCGGAGTTCTCCATCAGCTAAAGACCTACTCCACCCTCGTCCGGTCTTTTGGCTTCCGTTCATCCACAACGATCGTCTCGGCAAGTCGGTCCTGCGCGCACATACGGTTGCGATCCCAAAAAAACTGCACAAATCCCAACCCGCCCTCAAGCACCGCAGCACCATAGCCTAGCGCACGCTCCACAGATTGCCACGGTCCCATCGACTCGCCCGTCAGCGACACTGCCCTGATTCGCGCGACCCACTTGCCGGGAGTCTTTCCGTTGCCGAGGTAATTCGCAATCCCCAGGTACAGCAGAATCACCACAATGTTGCCCGCTTCGTGAAAGTCCCACTTCAGGTCAATACGCTGTTCATGCAGCACATAGTATCTCCAGGCAAACTCCAGCGGTGCCCAGATCACCGTCGCAATCAACAGATCGACAACATAACCAAGCGCGCGCTGCCCAAACGTGGCTAACAATACTCCATCCAGCACCGCTGCCCGCACAGTTGCATGAGCATGATACCGGCGCCTCTGTCGACCCGCACTCTCGTTCATGACAACACTATAGCGTTGCCACGTTGCGATGCCTCACAATTCCTGCATGGCTCCTGTCTACATCGGCCGACTCGCCCCAAGTCTCACCGGCCTCCTCCATCTGGGCCACGCCGCTACTTTCTGGCAAGCCTTCACCCGTGCTCGCGAACACAACGGCACTCTGCTCTTTCGCAACGAAGACCTCGACCCCACGCGCTCAAAGCCTGAATATGCCGAAGCCATGATCGAAGACCTCGCCTGGCTCGGCGTCGAATGGCAGCCATCCATGCTCTCGCAGTCCCAACGCCTCTCGCTCTACCGCGCAGCCCTCGACGAGCTCCTCATCACAGGACATATCTACCCCTGCCATTGCAGCCGCAAAGACCTCGTAGCAATGATGCACGCGCCACACGAAGAAATAGACGACGAACCCATCTATCCGGGTACTTGTCGCCCCGCTCTTGATGTTCAGCAGCACGAAAAGCCCTTCCAACCCAACGTCAACTACCGTTTTCGCGTTCCCGACGAAGCAATAATCCGCTTTGAAGACCGCAACCTCGGCCCACAATCCTTCACCGCAGGCAGAGACTTCGGCGACTTCCTCGTCTGGCGGAAGGACGGCTTCCCTAGCTACCAGCTAGCCTGCGTCGTCGACGACGCCGACACCAATATCACCGAAGTAGTCCGAGGCCGCGACCTCCTCAAATCCACCGCCCGCCAAATCCTCCTCCAACGCGCGCTGATGCTTCCCACGCCGGCCTACTTCCACACCCAACTCCTAACCGACGAGCAAGGCACTCGGCTCGCGAAGCGCCACGACGCTCTCGCCATCCGTACCCTCCGGCAGCAGGGCCTTTCGCGCGACCAGGTGCTTGACATGGCCGCCGGGTGGAGATGACAACTGTCACCCCCGATTCGTGACGCCCAACACTACGAATACTCCTCAATACAACCCATGATGATCCTGGAATCAAACAGGAGAAGATCATGCCGCTAAGCGTAGTCGCCTTCGAGACCGAGCCATCCGCCGCAACCCCGGCAATCGAGCCAACGCAGCCAGTAGCTACCCTGACCAACATCACCAAGCGCTTCGGCGCCACCGTCGCCCTCGACGGCCTGAGCCTCGCCCTGCGCCCCGGCGAGATCGTCGCGCTCCTTGGCCCCAACGGCGCCGGTAAATCCACTGCCATCAAAATCCTCCTCGGTCTCAGCGCCCCAACCTCCGGCATCGGGCAAGTCTTCGGCGCCAACCCACGCTCCGCCACCACCCGCACCCGCGTTGGCGCAATGTTGCAGACCACGCGCATCAGCGAAATGCTCCGCGTCCGCGAGCATCTGGACCTCTTCCGCAGCTACTACCCCTGCCCGCTAACGGTCGCCGAAATCCACCGCATCGCCCAGCTTCACGGCATCGAAGACCGTCTCTTCGGCCAGCTTAGCGGCGGCCAGAAGCAGCGAACCCTCTTCGCTCTCGCGTTCTGCGGCAATCCCGACCTCATCTTCCTCGACGAGCCCACCGTCGGTCTCGACATCGAATCCCGTCGCGCACTCTGGCAGCAGATTCGCTTCCTCTCCGCCCAGGGAAAGACCATCCTCCTCACCACCCACTATCTCGAAGAAGCAGATTCCCTCGCGCACCGCATCATCGTCATCAACAAAGGCCGCGTCATCAGCGAAGGAACTCCCGCCGAGATCAAACGAAGCAGCGGTGGGCGCACCATCCGCTGCCAAACCCGCCTCTCCCGCGAGTTCCTCTCCACGCTCCCAAGCGTCACCAGCGTCGTTCCCACCGAAACCTGTGTCACCGTCGTAGCCTCCGACGCAGAAACCGTAGTCCGCGAGATGCTCCTCCGCGACGAAACCCTCAGCGACCTCGAAGTCACAAGCCCAGCCCTCGAAGACGCCTTCCTCGCACTGACGCAAAGATCGTAGAGCTTCTACTCGAGGCCAGCACTAAGGAGAAGACATGGCAACCTCGGCAATCACTCACTCTCTACCGGCCTCAAGCGGCCCCGCCCACACTCTTCGCATCTTCTGCAAGGAGACCAAATACGAGTTCCTCAAACTGATGCGCACTCGTTCGTTCTCGCTCGCCATCATCGGCTTTCCCATCATGTTCTACGTGCTCTTCGGCATCGCCAACCGCAACTCCTACACGGGCGGTGTCCATATCGCCAAATACATGCTCGGCGGCTACGCCTGCTTCGGCCTCATCGGTGCAGCGCTCTTCGGCATCGGAGTCGGCCTCGCTGGAGAACTCGCTGCCGGATGGCTGGAGCTCAAACGCGCCAGCCCGATGCCCGCCTCCGCCTACCTCTTCGCGAAATGCGCCTCCGCGGTCGCCTTCGGCCTCATCATCGTCAGCGTCCTCGCAACAATCGCCGTATCGTTCGGCGGCGTCTCGCTCACCGCCGTCGAGCTGATCAAAATGCTCGGCATAACGATGGCCGGTTCCGTCGCCTTCGCCAGCATGGGCCTTCTCCTGGCACTGATCGTCCCCGCCAACGCCGCCACCGGCATCGTTAATCTCATCTATCTACCTATGTCTTTTCTCAGTGGCCTGTGGGTACCAATCCGATTCATGCCACACTGGCTGCAAAACTTCGCTCCGGCCCTGCCCACCTACCATCTCTCCCAACTCATGCTCCACATCTTCGGCTACGGCGACTCCATGTCCCTTTCCGCCCACTGGAACACGCTCATCGGTTTCACCTTACTCATGCTCGGTCTAAGCTGGCTCATCTTCCATCGCAAAGAGCAGAAGGCATGACGCGGTACACTTTCGGCATCAGTAGAGAAGCGGCATCTATGAGCGACAAACCATACAGATCGCTGGAAAGCCCGGACGTCGGTAACCAAAAAAACTCCGGCTATATCTGGCTCGCCTACTCGGCCTTCTTCTTCATCGATCCGATCTTGGGCCACAACCGGCGCCTCTGGATCGAATCCGGCATCATCTACGCCATTTTCCTGACCTTCTATGTCAGCTACATGAGGGCAGGAACCATCAGGCAGCGACATCTGCTCATCGCCGGCTTCTATCTTCTTGGACTCATCAGCTTTCCCATCAACGGAGGTGCAACCACCTTCTTCGTCTACACGGCTGCGTTCCTTCCGTTCGTCGTCTCGTCAACCGCAGTCTTTGTCGCTATTCTCAGCCTGCTGGTTCTCGGCCTCTTCCTCGAAGGCTATCTGCTCCACATCAACCTCTTCGCGATGCTGCTGACTGCCTGCCTCATGACCGTCGTAGCGATAACCAACGCCATCATCGCCAGGCAGAAGCGCGCCGACTTCAAACTCCGTATGGCGCAGGAGGAGATCGAGCAGCTCGCCGCCGTAGCGGAACGCGAACGCATCGCCCGCGATCTGCACGACGTACTCGGCCACACCCTCTCCGTCATCGTTCTCAAGGCGGAGCTAGCCGGACGCCTTATCGAACGCGACCCACAGCGCGCAGCCCAGGAGATCGCCGATGTAGAAAAGACCGCGCGAACCGCGCTTAGCGAAGTGCGCGAAGCCATCGGCGGTTACCGTTCCCAGGGCCTATCCGCCGAGATGGAACTCGCCCGCAACACGCTGCAGTCCGCCGGCGTAACGCTGGCCTGCGAATCGCCGCTGCCACATCTTCATGCAGCAGAAGAGACTGTTCTCTGCCTCGCAGTTCGCGAAGCCGTCACCAACATCGTGCGCCATGCCAAGGCCACGCAATGCCGCATGAGCTTCTCCACTTCAAGCGAAGGCCACCACTCCCTGATAATCACCGATAACGGCAACCCTTCCAACCTGCAGGAGGGCAACGGCCTCCGCGGCATGCGCGAACGCATCGAGTCCCTCGGCGGCCGCTTCTCAATCACGACCGGCCCCGGCGTTACCCTCCTGATCGAGCTTCCGAAAACATCCTCGCCTCAACTCACAGATTCGTGCGTGACCCAATGAGCCAATCCATCCGCGTCGTTCTCGCCGAAGACCAGACCATGGTCCTGGGCGCTCTGTCCGCGCTTCTCGAACTCGAACCCGACATCTCCGTCGTAGCCCAGAGCCCCAACGGCCGCGACGCACTCAGCGCCGTCATCCGCCTCTCTCCCGACGTGCTCGTCACTGACATCGAGATGCCTCAAATGACCGGCCTCGAACTCGCCGCCAGCCTCCGCACCACTCACCCTGCGGTGCGCACCATCATCCTCACCACCTTCGCTCGTCCTGGCTATCTTCGCCGCGCACTCGACGCCGGCGCGCGAGGTTATCTCCTGAAAGACCGCCCGGCATCCGAGCTAGCCGACGCCGTCCGCCGCGTCCATCGTGGCCTTCGCGTCGTCGATCCCGCACTCGCCACCGAAGCCTGGAGCTCCGAACTCGATCCTCTCACCGACCGCGAACGCCAGATTCTGCAACGTGCCGGCGACGGCAGAAGCAGCACCGAAATCGCCAACGAACTCCGCCTCTCCGAAGGAACAGTCCGCAACTACCTCTCCGAAGCAATCGCCAAGCTAGGCGCATCCAACCGCGTCGACGCTGCCCGCATCGCCCGCGCCAAAGGCTGGCTTTAGCAGCAACGCGACACGTTCATCGAAAATAAAAAGGCCGGCAAAGAGCATCGTTGCGCTCTGCCGGCCTTTTGTCTCACCTGCAGTTATTGAACGTCGTACGGATCATCATCGTCAGGTCCCATACGCATTGCTGCCATCGCCGCTCCGTAAGACTTCATCTCGTACTCATGCGGCGGCACATTGCCCGCAAGATTCTTCACGAAATAGTCCCAGCGCCGACGCGTCATATACTGCGACGTTTCGCCGTACCCATGCGCAACATTCGGAATGATCAGAAGATCAAAATCCTTATTCGCCTTGATCAAAGCCTCAACCACCAGCAGCGTATTGTTCAACGGCACATTGTTGTCCATCGAGCCATGCGCCAGCAGCAGCTTCCCTTTCAGGTTCTTCACAAAGTTCTGATTCGCCTGGCTGTCATAGTTCGATGTCCCGTCAGCATTCTTGACCTCCAACCCGGCCCACTTCTCTGCCCAGTCATCTTCATAGTCGCGCTGGTCGTGGTTGCCACTCTCCGCAATCCCGACCTTGAAGAGGTCCGGATAATGAAACATCGCCGCAGCCGTCGCATTGCCACCGCCCGAGTGCCCATACATCCCCGCCAGGTCGAGATCGATCCACGGATACTTCGCCGCCAGGTCCTTCATACCCGAGACCTGATCCGGAATCGTATTGTCGCCAAGGTTCCCGTAGTACGCCTCATGAAACTCCTTCGACCGCCACGGTGTCCCCATTCCATCGATGCACACCACAATGAACCCAAGCTCCGCCAGCGACTGCATATCGCCATGAGCCGCAGCGAAACCGCGCCCTCCGCATGAGCCAGTCTGCGGCCCCGGATACACATGATTCACAATCGGATACTTCTTCGTCGCATCGAAGTCCGTCGGCTTGAACATATAGCCGTACAAATCCGTCTTGCCATCACGCGCCTTCACCGTAATCGGCACTGGCGCAACCCATCCAGCGGCCACCAGCTTCGTAATGTCCTGCTTCGCCACATCGACCACAACCTTGCCGTTGCTGTCGCGAACCACTGCCGCCTCCGGCTGCGTCACCGTCGAATAGACATCGACAAAGTAGCGCCCGTCCGGCGAAGGCGTGATCGCATGGTCCGCATTCTCCGGAGTCAGCAGCTTCATATCCGATCCATCGAACTTAATGCTGTAGTAGTGCTGAAAATAAGGATCGCGCCCCGGTTCCTTGCCAACTCCGAGAAAATAAATAGTCCGCGTCTTCTCATCCACCTGCAGAACCTGCGTCACGTTCCCTTCGCCATGCGTGATCTGCGTCTTTAATTTGCCCGAGACCAGGTCATACATATAAAGCTGGCCCCAGTTATCCCTCTCGCTGAACCACAGCAGCTCATTCGTCTTCGGCAGATACTTCCAGTTCACCTTGTCGTTTCCGCTCTCATAAAACTTCGGTGTCGTCTCGCCCATCACATCGCGAATCTGCCCGGTAGCCGCATCCGCAATGCGCATCGTCTCCACCTTGTGGTCGCGCGAGGTCGACGCAAACACAAGATGCTTGCCATCGTCGCTCCACTGCACATCATCCCATCCGCTGCCGCCGCGGCAACTGACGTCGTCGCACAAAGTCGATCGGTGCTGGTCCGGCGGCATCTTCAAACGAATCACCTTCGCCGTGTCGACATCGATAATCACCCGCTCGATCATCGTCACATCCTTGTCGCCCACCAGCGGATACTTCCACGCTCGCAACACCGGATGCCCATTTGTCACCGGAACCAGGTACATCTCGCCCGTCTTGCGCTGGTCCTGTTGGAACGTCGCGATCTTCTTCGAGTCCGGCGACCACACCAGGATCGGGTTATCGCTCATCTGCCAGCCCGCATTATCGGTCGCGTACCCAAAGTCCTTCACGCCATCCGTAGTCAGTTGCGTCTCCTTGCCCGTGGCCGTATCGCGAACCCAAAGATTCCAGTCGCGAATAAACGCAGCCTTTTTCTTGTCCGGCGAAACATCCGCGCCCGCACGCGACCTGCCAGCAGCTGCAGCCTCTCCCGGCTTCGCACCCGCCGCAACCACCTCCGTGCAGACCCCCGCCCCGCTCAAATCGCAGCGAAACTTGCGCGCTCCATTCCCAACTTCAACCGTCTTATCCCCGTTGGAAAAAGAGATCTCCGAGATCACCAGGTGCTGCGCATCCGCCTTCATCTTCCCTGCGGTCGCCGCCGTTAGCGCAGACGCGAGCTTCGCTTGATCGAACGCCGGCCCCTTGGTCCCCTTCGCCGGATCGACCACCACAAACGTCGCCCCATCCGGCCCGTTGTCGCGATACCAGAACCGCCCATCCTCCATCCACGTAGGACGCGCCACCCCGTGATACACCAGCGAATTGACGTTGTAGGCCATAAACTTCTCCGCCCGCGCATAATCCTCTGTCGTCAGTTGCCTTCCCTGTCCCATCCCAATCGCTGTAAAACAGCAACCCAACCCGATCCCCGCAGCTACCAACAGTCCCTTACGCACAAACATGCTCCAAGCCTCCGTCTCTCTCATACTCTGTTCAAGTATAGGAATGACGCCTAGTCTACAGTTCGCCGCGCTCTTCGCGATAGTTGAAATCAAACAAAACAGCGCCTGCCGCAAACTGGAGCTATTTCCCTGTGGGTGTCCCGCCCCCGCGAACTCTCCACAAAACCTGCCGCAGAATCCCCATCCACACCGGCACATCGTTTGCTCCAAGCCCCATCCGCAAAACCAGCCGCCGAATCTGCCCTTCCTCGCAGTTAGCCGGATGCCGCTTCGTATACCCTGTCTCCTCCAACACCTCAGTCAACAACGCCGTCAGCCGTTCCACCTCACCCGCCTCCGCCGCAACCGGAACCCTGCTCCCCGAAGAAGTAACCCCCGTCTGCCGCACCAACTCATACAGACAAACCGCTACCGCCTGACCAAGATTCATCGACGGGTGCCGCACCTCCTCATGCTCCGCCATCGGAATCGTCAACAGCCAGTGGCAGTAGCTCAGCTCATCATTGCTTAGCCCTGTCTTCTCCGAACCGAACAGCAGCGCAACCCGCCCACCCTGGCGCGTAAGCTCCTCGCCAATTATTCCGCCGGCCTTCACCAACCCATGCAGGCGATGCTGCAACGCCCTCTCCCCCACCGCGGTCGTCCCCACCACCATCGTGCAATCCGCAACCGCATCCGCAAGACTGGCAAACGACGCCGCACTTGCTAGAACCGCTGACGCATCCACCGCAGACCGCGCCGTCTCGAACGGCACAGCATATTCATTCACCACTCGCAGGCGCCGAAAGCCAAAATCATGCATGGCCCGCGCCACCGCGCCGATATTGTTAGGATTACGCGCCCGCACCAGCACGACAACCACTTGATCCAGCTCTCGTCCGCTCATCATTCCTGATTCTAGGCGCGACGATTCCAGGCGCAAAAAAACGGCCGGCAAAAACTTCCGCCGGCCGCTTGCTCAGTTCATCGCTGCTTACTTCGGATGCCCGCCACCACCCTCTTCACGAGGATGAGCCTGGGGATTCGCATTGTGCTTATCTTGATTGGTCGATCTGCTAGCGTTGTTCTGCCGCTGGTTGACCTGCTGATGCTCCTGCGCACCCTGGCTCACGCGCTGCTGCTGGTTCTGCGCCTGTACTCCAGGCCGCGAAAACGCTGCATTCTGGGGCCGCCCGCCGTTCACCGAAGCCAGATTGGCGCGATCGTTCCGAGCCATCTGCATATGGTTCTGCTGCTCCGCAGTGGCCGCAACATGATTCTCATGGGCAAACGCAGCCTCCTGCGCCGATGCATGAGCCTGGATTCCGCCGGCTCCGCCATTGAAGCTGGTGCGGACGCCGACATTGCGGTTGATCACCGTTCGGTCCACATAGGTGTTGTGAATAATGGTCGTATTCACATTCACTACGGCAGTGTTATAGGCAAACCGTCCGCCCTCCCACCGTCCGCCCACAAAGCCCGCTCCGCCATATCCAAATCCATAGTTAACTCCGCCATAGAAGCCGACATGCGGCCCCCAGTATCCTGCGTGGAACAGGTACACGCCGCCGCCCCAGCCCCAGTAACCAGGCGTCCACAGCAGCCCAACCTGTGGAGGACGAACCCAAACACCCGGAACCCAGTAGTAGCCCTCATCGCCATACGCCCAGTAGCCCGGGTTCCAGAGATATCCATCTCCAGGGCAGATCGGCTGCGTATAAACCGGCAGCACTGGCGGCGCGATCGTTACGGAAAGAAACACCCCGGCAAAAGAAGCCGCGGGCACAAGCGCGAGAGCTGCGCCAACAAAAACCTTACGAATTAAATTAGAAAATCGCATCTCTCTATCCTCGTTGAATTAGCTTCAATATCTCAACAGAAGCCGTAAATTGATCGGTCGGTATGAGCCGCCGTTCTTCCTCCCATACAGACCCGGAGTCCGCAAGGAAGTTCCGCACTTGTAAAGTATGCCTCGCGCAAAACAACCCATAATCCCTCAATGGTTGTACTTGCCTCAGGGAACCATCATCGGCAACCCTGTCACCGGCCAATGATCCACCTGCGCCCCTGTATTCAAAGCAATACCAGCTCCCTCTGACGACGATGCAACCACTCCAACATTCCACCCATCAACGAGAACAAGCGCCGGCTCCCCCTTCAGATCCGCCGTCGCCGCCTCAATCGTGATCGTCCTCGTCTCACCCGGCACAAGCGAAACATAGTTGTCGTCGTAATACACCGGCAGCACCCGCTCATTCGACCGCCCGCGCCGCAACTGCAGATGCGCCATCAGGGCAACCTGCGTCCCTGGATTATGCAGCATCACGTCGACAAAACTTCTCCCTGCAACATCGCGGCGAGCCACCTTCGCATCCAGCGTTATAGTTGCCAGCTCCCCCAGAGCGGTCAGATCATCCTGATGCTCCGGCAACGCCCGCCAGTAAAAATTTTCCGCCACCAGCTTCCCATTCGCGGCACGCAACTCGAGCTTCACAAAATGCACCGCCGACAAACCCGCAGGCCACGCCACCCGACCAACCTTCGTCGCCGCGCTCGCCGCAGCCGTCACATCGAAATCCTTTTGCAACGCCTCCGACCCATCCAGGTTGTAGATCGCAAGATGCGCCCGCGCGCCGCTCAATGAAACCGCAAGATTATTGATAACCTGCACATCGCCGTTACTCTCATCCAACTGAATATGAATAGACTCGGCAGCCTTCTTCACCGCAAACAGCGCCGAATTCGGTTCGAGGTCATGGTGATAAAGCTGCCACACAAAGCTGGGCTGCGCTGGATTGCTCATCCATGTCATCACCCCCGTCGTCGGCCGGAACATCTGGGCATTCCTTCCCTCATACATCGCGCGAAACGCCTCATAGTTCGCCATCTGTGACTTCCTCACAAAATCCGCGAGATTCGCCACCTTGCCATACCGCGCCGCAATCATCGCCGGATACTTGTCCCCTCCTGATGCACCCTTCGCAAAATCATGCTCGGCCCAGTCATCGTTGATCGTCTCCCAATCCTTCTCCGGCATCATCCCGCGAATCGATTCGATCGTCGGCACCGACACGCTGCCAATCTCCGTCTTGAACGCCTCATCGAAAACGTAAAACTCCCGCGGCGTCCTCCAGTGATACGGCCCACCCGACTTCACGCCCCGTCCATCATTCGAGTTCGCCTGATACAACCGCGTCGGCTCCAGCTCCGTCATCAACACCCGCAGCGCATCGTCAATCTCCTTCGGAGGATTCCCTTCATTCCGCGCACACCACAACACAATCGAAGCATGATTCCGAAACCGCAGAATCTTCTCCCGCACATTCGCCATGTACGTCTCGAAGTCATCCGGATCAGGCCCATCCGAAGGATTCGGCTGAAAGAACTCATCCCACACCAGCAATCCGTACTTATCGCAAAGCTCGTAAAAATCCTCGCTCGTACTCTGCCCCACCCAGTTGCGGATCATGTTCAGATTCGCCAACTGGTGCAGCCGAATCTGGGCCTCCAGCCGCTCGCGAGGATTCCGCTTCATGGCCTCATCCAGCCCCCAGTTCCCGCCACGCACAAACACCCGCACCCCATTCACAGAGATCGTCAGATTCTCCGAGTCCGGCACCGAATAGCTGAACTTGCGAATCCCAAAGCTCACCTCGCGGCTATCCGACGCCTTCCCATCAATCTCAAAACTCAGATGAAGCGCGTAAAGATTCTGCGGCCCATACCCATTCGGCCACCACAGCTTCGGATGGTTCACGCGCAACGCAACCGTCGTCTTCGGATCGAACGAAACCGTCTGCGAGCTGTGCGGCGCGATCTCCACCGCCTGCTCGAACGACACATCCCCAAAGCTCCCCTTCAAAACGCCCTTCTGCGCCACATCGCTGACATTCTCCACCCGCGCCTGCACTGCAACATCCGCCGTATCCACCTTCGGCAGCGGAAGATCCGTCGTCACCAGCGGATCCCTCACCAGCACCGGCCCACTCGCCGAGAGAAAAACCTTCTGCCAGATCCCCGTATCGCGATCGCGAATCGCCGGCAACCAGTCCCACCCGATCGTCGAAAGAAACGTAGGCCCATCGATCGCTGTAATACCGCCATTCATCCCGACGCCATTGCGAATCGTATGCTCATGCGGATCGCCCGCATGCGGCTGCGGAGACACGAGCACCGCCAGCACCGCCGCCTTCCCCGGCTTCACATCCTGCGAAACATCAAAGATCCCCCGGCTGAACGCCCCCTTCATCGAGCCAACCTGCCGCCCATTCACCCAAACCTGCGCAGAAAAATTAATCCCCTCAGAGTTCAGCCAAACCCGCCTCCCCGCATACGTCTTCGGAACCATCACCACAGTCCGATACCAGAAAGCCGTCCGCGACAAGCTATCCGGTATCTTGTCCGGCCGATTGTTCTCCCCATACAGCGGCTCCGGATAAACCCCGTCATTCACCAGGCTCGTCAGCACGGTCCCCGGCACAGTCGCGGCATACCAACCCTGCGGCTTGTACCTAACCCCCGAAACCACCGCCCCAGCCTCCGCCACCTTCGCCGCATCCTGCAACTGCCAGCCGGCAGCAAGCGTCACTGGCTGGGGAAGGGACGAACTGGCCGCCAAAGCCAAAGAACCCGCCATCATCATCCCTCCGGCAATCGCAAATCCCAAACTCGATCCAAGAAATCTCATCCGAAACACCTGTTCAAACCATGGAATGAAGGTGATTTACAAATCGGGGATAAGACTACTACCCTCCAGCTTATAACGAATGTTATAATCAAACAAAGAGATAAACCCATGGCCACTACAGTCAAAATCACCACCATCGGCAACTCCGTCGGCATCGTCCTGCCAAAAGAGGTCCTCAACCGCCTCCACGTCGAAAAGGGCGACAGCCTCTACGTCACCGACGCGCCCGAAGGAGTTCTCCTCACTCCCTATAATGTCGAACTGGCTCGAAAACTTGGTGCCTTTGAGCAGGTAATGCGCGAAAACCGCGATGTCCTGAGGAAGCTTGCCGAGTAATGAACGAGCCAATCTGGATCGACAAACCCGAGGTTCTTATTGTTCACTCCATGCAGTTGGCGGAACATGGCGGCTCCGATGGCATTCGCGACGAAACGCTCCTCGATTCCGCACTCGCGAAACCACGGAATGTCTTCGCCGACTCCGTCAACCTGCCTCGTCTCGCGGCCTCCTATGCCTTCGAAATAGCCCGAAATCACGCCTTTGTCGATGGCAACAAGCGCACAGCGTTGGTCGTCTCCGAAGGCTTTCTACGAATAAACGGCACAAAGATCGTCTCAACCCCGGAAGAGAAGTACCTCACCTTCCTCCACCTCGCCGAAGGCTCTCTCAGCGAGGACGACCTGACCGCCTGGTTCATCAAGCACGCCGTACCGCTATAAATCCCAACAAACGAATCCTTTTTCCACACTAAGGCGTCTAAAGGATGTGGTATTCTGTGATTCGCTGGGGACGTGTGCCTTCGAATGCCCTGACCTTCTGGTCGCCGGGCTTGCCAACGCGGTCTAAACCGCAACCTACTCCCTGCCCATTACGCAACAACCCAGGGATTTCTCCGCCTGAAGACCAATCTATCGTGACCAGCGGCATCCCAATCATCTGAATCTTTCGCAGGAGTGCGTACAGCCGTGGCTGAAGAAATTGACAAGTACGAAGAAGACATAGACAAGCTCATCGACACAGGGAAAGAGAAGGGCTACCTGACCTTCGGAGAGGTCAACGACCTGCTCCCAGGCGACCTCACTACGCCCGACGACCTCGATGACCTTCTCACCACCATCAACACCCAGGGCATCGACGTCCTCTCCGGCGACAAGTTCTCCGGCGACCGCGAAAAGTACGAGCCCGAGGCCGGCGAGGAGTCCGAGGACGTCGAGCTCGACCTCTCCCCCGGCACCCTCGAGAAGACAAACGACCCCGTCCGCATGTACCTCCGCGAGATGGGCACCGTCCCCCTGCTCACCCGCGAGGGCGAAGTCGAAATCGCCAAGCGCATCGAACGCGGCCAGATGCGCGTCATGAAGGCCATCTCCCGCTCGCCCATCGTCATTCGCGAGATCGTCGGCCTTGGCGAAGACCTGCGCCGCGGCGTCCGCAACATCAAGGAAGTCGTCACCTTCGACGAAGAAGAGCTCACCGAAGAGATTCTGCAGTCCCGTGTCCGCGCCACCGCCGGCCGCATCGACGTCATCCTCAAGCACCAGAAGAAAATCCACGCGCTTGAAGAAAAGCTCGCCGCCCCGCACGGCAAGGACGCCAAGGCCAAAGCGAAAGACACGCGCAAGACCCGCTGGCTCATCGGCCGCGAGCACGTCTACGTCAACCGCATCGTCCGCGAGCTCAAGTACACCAACTCCGAGAAGAAGCGCCTCCTCGACAAGGTCAACAAGACCGTCGACGCCATGCGCACCCTCGAGCGCCAGATCAAGACCCTCGAGACCAAGTTCGAGGCCTCGAAGTCCGAAGAGCTGCGCAAGGAGTACAAGCGTCAGCAGAAGAACTGCCGCACCGACCTCGAGCGCGTCGAAGCCGACGCCGGCATCTCCATCGCCGACCTCAAGCGCACCCAGCGCGAGATGATCCAGGGCGACATGGACGCCGAGCGCGCCAAGCGCGAGCTCATCGAGGCCAACCTTCGTCTCGTCGTCTCCATCGCGAAGAAGTACACTAACCGCGGCCTCCAGTTCCTCGATCTCATTCAGGAGGGCAACATCGGCCTCATGAAGGCGGTCGACAAGTTCGAGTACCGTCGCGGTTACAAATTCTCGACCTACGCCACCTGGTGGATCCGTCAGGCCATCACCCGCGCCATCGCGGACCAGGCCCGCACCATCCGCATCCCGGTGCACATGATCGAGACCATCAACAAGCTCATCCGCACCAGCCGTCAGCTCGTGCAGGAGCTTGGCCGCGAAGCCAGCTCGGAAGAGATAGCCCGCCGCATGGACATCCCGGTCGCCAAGGTCCGCAAGGTCCTCAAGATCGCCCAGGAGCCCATCTCCCTCGAAACCCCCATCGGAGAAGAGGAAGATTCGCACCTCGGAGACTTCATCGAAGACCGCATGGCCGTCTCCCCGGCTGACGCCGTCATCAGCGTCAACCTCAAGGAGTACACGTCTCAAGTGCTGCGAACGCTAACGCCGAGAGAAGAGCGCGTCATCAAGATGCGTTTCGGCCTTGAAGACGGCAGCGAACACACCCTCGAAGAGGTCGGCCAGTCCTTCCAGGTCACCCGCGAGCGCATCCGTCAGATCGAAGCCAAAGCTCTCCGCAAACTTCGTCACCCCAGCCGCAGCCGCAAGCTGAAGGCATTCGTCGACGGCGTCAAAGACATGTAACGGAAGCCATCAATTCAACATCAAAGAGGCCGCGAGCTTATATCGCGGCCTCTTTGCGTTGATGAATACGTAGACAAATCACCGCGTAGAGCTAAAACTTCTCTCCAACCATCTCCTCGCTCTTCTTCCAGAGTGCCGCAGCGTTCGCAGGGTCGAGCGCGTAGCCGCGAACGCCTTCGCTGATAAGGCTGATGGGCTGATCTGTCGGAACAATCGTTCCGACGTGACAGTTCTCGCAGTACTGGCCTCCGACCTCATCGGCTGGTGAAGCGCGCCATCAAGAGCGGCGAAATACGCTCCGATCTCGACCCACTCGATCTGCTACGCGCTCTGATTGGCGTCTCCAACGTGGCCTCTGAGCCCGATTGGCCGCAGAGCGCGAAGCGTCTGGTCGAGATCCTCATCCTGGGTTCGCGTCCTATCGGAGAATCCGCCCGCATCGTAGGCCAACTCCGTCGCGACATCGTCGTCAAATATCCCGCCGGCTGGTACGACCGCGACATCTTCCGCTCCGCCCACGCCCTAAACGCTCTCGGCGTCGGCCCCGGCGACACCATCGCCTGCATCGGCACACGAGCCTGCCTCTACGATCACTACTGGGCGCGTCTCGCCAGGGTTCGCATTCTCGACGCCCCGCTCTATCCCGCTCTCGCCGCAGAATCCAATCGCGATCAGGCCTACGAAGCTCTTCGCCGCGAAGGAGCCAAAGCTCTCATCGGCTACTTCGAACCCGGCACCATGAACACCGCGGACCCAGTCGCCGCAGGCTGGCGCGAGCTCGATGAGACCCCCTTCTACGCCTTTCCCCTCAACCTCCCCGCCGTACCTCCGCCTTCTGAGCGGAACGACGCTCGGCCCTGAACCATTCTTCACACCATAAGAATCCCGAATCACTTGGTAGCATTCAACTAATGAGCGAGCTGTTGGTCACTATCCTTATGCCCTGCCTCAACGAAGCAGAGACACTCGCTTTCTGCGTCCGCCAGGCCGTCGCCGCGCTCCACGACAACAACATCGCCGGCGAGGTCGTCGTCGCCGACAACGGCAGCACCGACGGCTCCCAACAAATCGCCACCGACGAAGGCGCCCGCGTCGTTCCCGTCCCCATCCGCGGCTATGGAGCTGCACTCCTCGCAGGCATCGAAGCCGCTCGCGGCAAATACGTCCTCATGGCCGACGCCGACGCCAGCTACGACTTCGGCCAACTTCCTCGCTTCCTCGTCAAACTCGAAGAGGGTAACGACCTCGTCATGGGCAACCGCTTCAGCGGCGAGATCAAACCCGGAGCCATGCCTCCGCTCCATAGATATCTCGGCAACCCCGTCCTCAGCTACATCGGCCGCCTCTTCTTCCGCATCCCCGCCCGCGACTTCCACTGCGGCATCCGCGCCTTCCGCCGTGACGCGATGCTCGACCTCAACCTCCGCACCACTGGCATGGAGTTCGCCAGCGAGATGGTCGTCAAATCCGCCCTCGCTAACCTCCGCCTCGCCGAAGTCCCCGCCACCCTCGCACCCGACGGCCGCAGCCGCCCACCTCACCTCCGCACTTGGCGCGACGGATGGCGTCACCTCCGCTTCCTTCTTCTCTTCAGCCCGCGCTGGCTCTTCCTCTACCCAGGCATCATCGCATTTTTCGTAGGCGCTATCCTCTCGCTCTGGCTCATACCTGGCCCGCAAACCATTGGCCGCTGGACCTTCGACGTAGACACCCTCACCTACGCGCTCGGCCTCGTTCTCATCGGAGCCCACATCTCCGTCTTCGCCGTCAGCGCCCGGGTCTTCGGCACACAAGAAGGTTTTCTACCCCCCAACCCGAAGTTCGAACGCATCTTCAATTACATCAACCTCGAGGTCGGCCTGCTCTTCGGCTGCACTCTTCTACTGATCGGCTTCGGCATCCTCATCTACGCAGTGAACATCTGGCACGGAGCAGGCTTCGGCAATCTCTCACCGCAACGCATGCTTCGTCTCACCCTTCCTTCCGCCACATGTTTCATGCTTGGAGTAGAAGCCATCTTCGGCAGCTTCTTCTTGAGCCTTCTAGGCATGAACCGGCGCTGAAGAGCAACGCGCAGCCACAGCTTGAGACCATGAGCTCAGTCGCAAGCCCACCTCAAAGCTCACACAACTCAAACCTTATCGCTCCTAAGCCTGCGCCGCTGGCATAAACCCGTCGCATCCACTGATCGGCGTCACCTTCAGGTGCAGCGCCGCATGTTTCGGATGCCCGCACTCATCCAGCAACGACTCATCCGCCTTCTTGCTCGAAAGGATGGACACCAATACCTGGCTCTTCGCATGGTGCTCGCCAAAGTGATTACAAAGTCCGCACTGCCCGCTATGAACTGCCTGCATAATGACCTCCTGTTTCCTTCGTCTGACTCATCGCCACAACCCGGCGTTGCCTGACCCAATGCGATTGCGCAACTCTACGCCTCACAAAAAGCCCTGTAAATTGCGACCAATCAAGTCGAATCGGCTGCGGACTCACCCCGCCGGAATCCCCGCGGGAACCGGCTCCGGCCTTCCCGCGTATAGCCTTGCACTGCTTCACGAGGAACGACTATGTACCCCATCGATCCCATCTACACCGCAAACATGAACGACCAGCAGCGCGCATGGTTCTACGCCGAATACGAGCGCGCCCGCAAGGACGCGGTCATCGGCGTTCTCCTCGCCATCTTTCTCGGTGACTTCGGCGTCCATCACTTCTACCTCCGCCGCGACCGGATCGGCGTCCTCTATCTCCTCTTCTTCTGGACAGGCCTCCCCGCCATCGTCGGCCTCTTCGAGGCATTCGTCATGCCCTCTCGCGTCCGCCGCTACAACGCCATGCAGGCCATGTACATCTCCACCCAGATCCTCGGAGCCGGCACAGCCCCACCCACGATCGCGCGCTGCCATGCCTGCGACAACACCATCGATCCCACTGCCATCTTCTGCAACCACTGCGGATCAGCCGTCGATCACTCCACCATCAACACGCAGCCTGTCGTCTAACCGGACTGCACCCAGGCGTCAGCCTCCACAACGCGCATGGCCTACATATTCGTATGGCCGCCGCGCATCTCCTCATTGAACGTCGGCTTGATGAACTCGAGCGCCGCCGCAACCTCAGCCACATACTGCCCGCGATGTCCCATCAACGCTTCTGTCGGAGTCGCATACTCCGTATCTGCGGCCAGCCGAACAATGCCCTCGCCCGCCAGCGCCGTCACGTTCTTCTTCAACTCCTCCACCGTCGTATTTAGATACTGCGCATCCGTCGGATCCAGCACCCACACCGGTTGCCCCGCCCCCAGCACACCCGAAAGCCAGAAAATCTTCGCCGCTAGATACTCTTGCCGTTGCGCCTCCGTCGTGTCGTTGAAGCTGAACCTCTTCTTCCACGGACTATAAAACCGCGTCGTCACCGGAACCGGCTGCCGGTTGCCGCTCTTCACCAGCTCCAGTTGTCCCTGGTCCATCGTCTTCCGCACCGCGTTATAGATAAACTCCTCCGCAAATGGCTGCTCCGGAGCCTTCACAATCTCCGCGAACGTCACCGTCATCGACGCCGCCACCTTCGCATGCAGCGGACTCTCCTCGCCGTTCGCCAGCCGAACCTCGCCGTGCACCAGAAACGTATCCGCGCCCGAGGTCGATCCATGAAACGGCCACGTAAACTTCTCGAAGCTCAACGGCAGCCCATGCAGGGTCAGGTAGCAGTCCGGCCGCGGATTCTTCAGCCGCTTCGCCGCCGCCCTCAGATACGTCCCAACCTCCGCCAGCAGATCCGGCCGGCTGATATCAAACTTATCGCTCAACTCCAGCACCTGCGTCTTCGTCGGGTCTGCAGCCAGCGCCAGCTTGAACCGCGTCGTCGAGTTCCCCGAAAAATCCTTTCCTGCATCGCTCGAAGCGACAACCAATCCGGCAACCTTCGCTGCCGCCTCAACCTGCACCGCCAACACTTCCTGCGTCCCCATTCCCATCTGCCTCGTCATCCTCTTCTTTTTATCGGTAATCACTCCATTTTACGACCTCCGCAACGATGGGAACTACCTTGAGAAAAGGTTGTCTTCCCAGCAAAAACTATCGGTGAAATTTCCACATCCTTTTGATGGCGTAAACACTGATATAAGTTGACTTACCCCACCAAAAACACCGCCCACCGGAAGTAATTTCCCTCCTTTCCTCAATTAATTCCATGTCTTCGCTTCACAAGATATTTACAAAAATCTATCCCCTGTCCTGCGAACACAGAAATTCACACAACAGTTCATTCTGTGATGGCAGCGGACGTGCATCCCATACCCATGCACGACCGCACTTAAATCTTGTTTGTTTGGAGCCCTCCCTTGAAAAACTGCATTAGGTTTCTGAACGTGTTCGCGCTCGTCTTTGGCGGTATCGTCTCCGCCCACGCTTCAACCATCCTTGCCCTTGGAAGTTTCGCCACGACAGCCACTAACCCTGGAGTTGGCAACACCGCAGTTACCTACGACTCTACCGACTCAACCGTAAACAATGGATCGACCTCCACCTTCGACATCAGCCCTGGCACCGTCTGGCACGCGCCAACCGGAACGTCCAGCTACATCTCCTTCAATGCAACTAGCGGCCCAACCTCCAATGTTGTAGTTCCCAACGGCACTTACATCTACGACACTACCTTCACGCTCTCTCCCAGCCAGGTCGCCGGCGATACCGGAACCCTTACTGTCCTGGCCGATGACACTGTCTCCGTCTTCCTCAACAACTCATTAATCCTTCAGGCCGCCGGCCCCCTGAGTGCCTCCAATCCCTATACCGAATGCTCCAACGTCGGACCCAACTGTGAAACCCCACTCACCTTCACCTTCACCGGCCTTCAGGCAGGACTCAACCAACTCCAATTCGATGTCGAGCAGGTCGCCGGCGTTGACGAGGGCCTCGACTTCTCCGGCTCGATTGACAGCTCCGTTGACGCCTCGGCCGTTCCAGAACCCTTCTCGCTCGCCCTGTTCGGAACCGGCATTCTCGGTCTCCTGGGCCTCTCCCGCCGCTACGTCAACGCCAGATAATTGATTCCAACCAATCAGAGACCGGGAGTCGTCGCGGCTCCCGGTTTCTTTGTCACCACTGCCGGTCATCCTATGCATGCGTAAAGCGCGGGTCGAAGAGTCTATCCTGAGCTTGTCGCAGAAACCCGCGGTTGTCGTTCCTATTGTTGTTGCGTTTACTCTCCGATCCACCCAAATTCCCGCCAGTCACAAATCTGCACAAATCTCGCACAGCAAGTCTCGGGTAAACTCATCCCGGAGAAACCAATGCGTCCAGGCATCACTCTAACTGCGTTCTTACTCACCATCCTCGCCGCCGCAACTCAGGCCCAATCCCCCCAACTCTCCCCCGACGTCCTCAAGTACGTCAAAGTCAACGCACCCAGCGTCCTCCTCACTCACGTCCGCATCATCGACGGCACCGGCGCCGCCCCGCTCGAAGACCAATCCATCCTCATCGAGAACGGCAAAATCGCCCGCATCTCCAAAGACACCTCTGCCGCTCCCGGCACCGCAGTCATCGACCTCCACAACCACACCGTCATCCCCGGCCTCGTTGGCATGCACGACCACCTCTACTACATCGCCCGCGCCGACGAAGCTGCCGACGGCTCCTCCGAACCACCCCTCATCGTCCCCCAGATGACCTTCACCGCCCCGCGCATGTACCTGGCCGCAGGCGTCACCACCATGCGCACCACCGGCAGCGTCGAGCCATACCTCGACCTCAACATGCGCCGCGAGATCGACGCCGGCCGCCTCGTAGGCCCGCACATGGACATCACCGCGCCCTACCTCGAAGGCCCCAACAGCCCCTTCGTCCAGATGCACAACCTCACCGGCCCCGACGACGCCCGCGCCTTCGTCGAATACTGGGCCTCGCAAGGAGTCACCAGCTACAAGGCCTACATGAACATCACCCGCGCCGAGCTCAAAGCCGCCATCGACGCCGCCCACGCCCACCACCTCAAAGTCACCGGCCACCTCTGCGCCGTCACCTACCCCGAAGCAGTTGAAGCGGGCATCGACAACCTCGAGCACGGCTTCTTCGTCAACACCCAGAACGATCCCGGCAAGCAGCCCGATCTCTGCCCCCGCACCACCGGCAACCCCACCCTCGCAAACATGGACCCCGACGGAGCCGACGCCACCGCCCTCATCAAACTCCTCGTCGACCACCACGTCGCCATCACCAGCACGCTGCCCGTCTTCGAGAGCAGCATCCCAACCCATCTCCATCTCCAGAACCGCGTCCTCGAGGCCATGTCCCCGCCCACCCGCGAGGCCTACCTCTACACCCGCAATCTCGAGCTCAGCCGCACCCCAAACCCAACCCGCGCCCTGGCCTACGAGCACGGCGCAAAACTCGAACACAAATTCGTGGACGC
>Ga0116129_1000274_pt1 | contig 35869 bp, 30 predicted proteins | sample June2015DPH_17_2_FD_89732 | JGI IMG/M metagenome (GOLD analysis project Ga0116129, IMG submission 89732) | Peatland microbial communities from SPRUCE experiment site at the Marcell Experimental Forest, Minnesota, USA - June2015DPH_17_10 | ecosystem: Environmental > Terrestrial > Soil > Wetlands...
CGGGTGTTGGCGAGAAAGCCCAGTTTGTCGAGCAGGAGCCGGGTCTCGAGGGCCAGCAAAGGGTTGGGCCCGGCATCGTAGCTGGACGCCCAGATACGATGGCCTTCGATCGCCGTGACGCGCACTCAAAGGCTCTCCAGGCGCGGTTTCCGCAAGGAGACAAAACGCTGCGCCCACTGAAGCTCGAACGGAAATTGATAAACACCGAGAGCGTAGCGCCAGAGGCTGAGGGAGCGGAGCATGTTGCGGCCCCAACTCGGCAGTTGAATATCCTGAATGGTGGGCCAGCGCGAATTTACGACGAGCTCGAAGTCGTCGATCTGCTGTTTCACATCGGGCGGAAGCCAGGGCAGGTTCGGATCGTGGCGCACGGTGAAGTTATACCAGCGTTCGGTGGCCCATTCGTCCGGCGTTTTGGGAAATTCGATTTTCCCTTCCACATCGCCATACATGCCGTCGGGATGGGGAGTGGGGATGTAATGCTGGACGATGATCTCGGCGTCGGGATTGAGTTTCTTGATGCGGCGGATGAACTCGATATTGTTGCGGGTATCGCCGGCGGGATCGGCGGGATTTCCGAAGACGAAAGAGAATTCCGGCACGATGTCGAAGTGGCGGATACGCTCCGCCAGTTCCAGGGTCTGGGAAGTGGTGATGCGCTTATTCATCTCCTTCAGCACTTTGTCGGAGCCGGATTCGGAGCCGAAGAAGATCATGGCGGCGCCGGAGCGGCGGAGCGCGCGCAACGTGTCGTCCGAATAGCGGAGCACGGCGTCGATGCGGCCTTCGGCCCACCAGCGCAGCTTTAAAGGCGTGATGAGCTCCGCTTGTTCGAGGGCGTGACTCTCCGTAAGGAAGAAATTATTGTCGTAGAACTGCACGGCGTCGATGTTGTATTCGCGCTGGAGGTGAGTGAGGATGGCGGCGGTGCGCGCCGGGCCCTCCATTTTCTGACGGCCTTCGTGAACGGGAACCACCCCGCAGAATTTGCAGCGAAACGGACAACCGATGCTGGCATGGTGGACGGCGGTGCGGCGTCCTAAAAACGTGGGTACGATATATTTCTCGGGATTGACCAGGCGGTGATAGGGAGGCCAGGGAAAATCGTCGAGCGAACGCATGGGCCGGTCGGCATTGTGGACGCGGAGACCAAAATCGTCGGTGAAGGACAGGCCTTTAATCCCGTGGAATTTCCGCGAGCCGCGGAGGGCGGCGAGAAGCTCCAGGAAGGTATCTTCTCCCTGGCCTCGAATGGCGAAATCGACGTAGGGCGCGTTGAGCGTGGCTTCGGCGTAAAGGGATGGAAAATAGCCGCCCCAAACGACGGGCACTTTGGGATACTTTTGGCGGAAATCGCGGCACAGAGGGACGGCGGAGGCCATTTGCGGACCGGGCATGACGGAAACGGCGAGCATCTCCGCGCCGGTTTCGCGCATGATGCGGTCGAGCGTGCGTTCCGGCTGCGGGTCGACATTGCCGTCGACGATGACGTACTCTTCTTTTCCTTCGAGCACCGCAGCGATGGCCAAGGCCGCGAGCGGGAAGCGGCGGTTCTTTGGTTTGGTGGCGCGGGGATGGAGAATAATAATCATGATTTAAACAAACACTCCGTCCAGAATCCAGAAACGCGAGGGCGGACGGCGGCCTTCGAGACGTGCCTTCCAGGGCCGCGACCACCATTTCCATCCATACCAGGGGCGATGGACGCTCCATTTAATCTGGAGCTCGGCGGCGAGCGCGGCCAGGGTCGGTTCGTCAAAATATTCGAGGCTGGGCATGGCGTCGGAGCGGAAGCCATAGCGTTTCTCAAAATCGTCGTGACGCTCGGCGCGCATCTGCTCGCCGTGTTCGGGAAGCTGATAGATGGGTGAATCGATGATCACAAAATGCCCGTTGGGGCGAAGGCAGCGGCGCAGCTCGCCGAGCGTTCGACGGTAATCGGTCGAGTAATGAATCGAGGCGTTGAAGATGGCCAGATCGAAGCTCGACGGGCGGAAAGGTAGATGGTCGAACTCCGCTTCGAGCAGAGGGAAACGGCAGTCGTAGTGGCGAGACGCCTGCAAGCCGTCCATGGCGTCGGCAAAAATGTCGAGCGCTACGGGGTTGTGCTTGCGTAAAGAAAGGCGGTAAGACAGCCAGCAATTTCCGGCGCCGAGATCGAGAACGTCGAGGGGCCGGCCTGTTTCGCGCTCTAATGGAGCCAGAATTTTGTGTTCGAAATAGCGATAGCTCTTGCCGCGGATGGTCCACTGCGCGGAGTTTTTTCCGCTCAAATCGCGGTAGGGGAGGGCACGATAATACGAGGAGTCCTGGGAGCCGCGGCCTTCGGCGCTGCGGATGGTGCGGTAGTCGGCGAGAAACTGCTGACGAGCGCTCATATCTCCTCCCTCCGGGTGAAGACGAATAGGCGGTGGTCGGCGAAGGCTCGCAGCAGAGGCCAGTGGGCTACATGGCGGTCAAAAGAATCCAACTGGTGGAGCACGCCATCGGACAATCCCGTGACGTAGGAGGGCGGAACGGACAATCCGATTCCGCGCCAGTTCAGGAGCTCGAATTGGGGATCGAGAGCGGCTTTGAGATTTCCTTTCGAAGGATAGAAAACGCGAAAGCCGAGGGAGGACATCGCACTCCCGCGCCAGCGGCGGAAGGCTTTGGACGGCTGCGCGCGCAGCAAGGCCCAGGCGGTTTCCCATAGGCAGGTGCGGCCGATGACGCAGATGGCGAGATAGCCCCCGGGCCGAACGAGGCGGCTGAGAGGCTGGCGCAGAGGCTGTAAATCCTCGACGCAATTGAGCGCGCCGAAGTTGGAGAGGACGGCGTCGAAGCTGGCATTGATACTGCCGCAGTTTTCGATGGGAAGAATTTCGGCGTCGACTCCACGGGCGCGGGCGATCCGCACCATTTCCGGCGAGGCATCGATGGCATGAACGCGGAGCCCGGCCTGCATCAGATGCAGCGCATCTTCCCCGGTGCCGCATCCGAGATCGAGCGCGGTTTGGCCTGGTTTAAATAGAGGCGCGAGGTGACGCCAGACTGCTTCACGCTGCAAATGGCCGACGGTGGAGCGAGTCCAAAGCTGGTCGTAGCGCGGGGCGAGCCGGTCGAAGGCGGCGGCGATCACGCCTCGACCTCATGGAAAGTTGCGCGCAACGCTTCGCGTGCGGCGAGGATTTTCGAGACGTCCCGCTCGGCGGCCATTTCGCTTTTAAGAAGTTCGTCGGCGTGTTGATAAAATTTGCCGGAATGCCGCCCGCGCACGCGAACCTCGCGGTCCGTGCTGGCTGCCCAGGGGAGAAGGTTCACCACGCGGGAGGCGACCTTGTCGAAGTAGGGCGTTCCTTTGATGGGATAAGAAACGGTGGTGAAGAAAACGTCGGGGCGGCATTGCTTGACGTGGTCCACGGTCGCCTCAATATCGGAAACCTCTTCGCCGTCATAGCCCCACATGAGGAACATGCCGGTCTGAATGCCGTTTTGCTTGCAGAGCGAGACCGCTTCCCGCACCTGCTCGACTTTCACGCCGCGCTGCATGGCGTCGAGAATGCGCTGGGAACCACTCTCCGATCCGATCCAGACGCGAAAGCATCCCAGCTCCGCCAGCGTTTCGGCGATGCGCGGGTTGAGGCGATCGGCGCGGGTGATGCACTCAAACGGAATTTTGAGATTGCGGCGGGCGATCTCGGCGGCATATTCCTGAATCCAGCCGTGATGAATGGTGAAAACATCGTCGGCCAGCCAGAGCATGTCGGGCTGGTAGCGCTGGCGGATCCACTCGACTTCATCGACGACGGACTTGGGCGATCGGCGGCGGTGGGTTTTCCCATAGACGGAATGGCTGCACCAATTGCAATGGTACGGACAGCCGCGGGCGGTGATGAGGGAAACGGAACCCGTGCCGTGATGCTGCCGCCAGGCGTTCAAATAGCGCGGAATATCCACCTGTTCGCGATCGGGCCACGGCTGGGCATCGAGGTCCGCAATCAGTTGGGCGGGCCCGGTGCGGATCGCGGAACCATCGGGAGCGCGGAAGATAATGCCGGGGATCGACGGCCACGCCGAGGGGAGCATGTCGGCCGACAGCAGACGCTCGAGGGCGTATTCGCCCTCGCCCGCGACGAGAACGTCGGCTCCGGCGGCGAGATATTCGTCGGCATAATTGGCCGGCTCCGGACCGCCGAGGATGACTTTCCATCCGGCGGCGCGGGCCCGCGCGGCGATATCGAGGACGTTACGCCGGGTCATCAGATTGCCGTAGATTCCGATGGCCGCGGGCGGGCCGGCGTCGAGGACGGCGAACAGATCCTCCCGCGAGCCGAAGGTGGAGTCGTAAATATCGACCTCGAATCCCTTGCCGCGCAGATGAGACGACAGATAGAGGATGCCCAGCGGCGCGTAGGGCTTCATGATCTGGCGCTCTTTGGGATCTTCGCCCAGAAAATACGCGTGTGTGAGCAGAAGCCTCATGACGCTCGCACGCTGACACCGCATGCTTCGCATGACGGCTCCGATGGATTGGCTTCGCGCAAAATCGGAAGAGCGGCTGGGTGAGTCCGCTCCAGTTCGCGTACACGCGCCCAGACGGCGGCGTTGTCGACGGAGCAGCCGCGAACCTCGGTATGCATGGCATCGGCCAGCGCGCGGTAGAATTCGCTGGAGTAGGCGCCGCGGAACATCATGGCGAGATCGGCGCTATCGGACCAGTTCGATTTCCGGCCGAGCTGCGCGCTGACCTGCTCATAGAATCGGGTGCCGGGGAGCGGATAGGAGACGGAAACTCCAATGTCGTCGGGCCGGGTTTCGCGGACCATGCGGATGGTCTCTTCAATCTCGGCCCACGTTTCGCCGGGATAACCGAATTGCAGGAAAAAGCAGGCGCGGATGCCCTGGGCGCGCAGATTTTCGGCGGCGCGGTAGATATCTTTCACGCGAGTGCCCTTGTCCATGGCGTCCAGAATCTGTTGCGATCCGGACTCCGCGCCCATCCACACTTCGGCGCATCCGGCGCGGCGCAAAGTGTCCGCCGTCTCGCGCGTCATCAGGTCGCAGCGGGACTGCATCTTGAACGGCACCTGGGCGCCGAGACCTTCGACGGCGTCGGCGAAAGCGCGGGTCCATTTAGGCGAAAGCGCGAAAATATCGTCGGCGAACCAGATATGGTCCGGCTGAAACGTCTGTTTCAGGTGAAGCATTTCGGTGGCGACGGACAAAGGCGGACGCGCATGATACCGGTTGCCATAGATCGGCTTGGCGCACCAGTTGCATCGATACGGGCAGCCGCGGCTGGAGACCATATTCAGCGAGAAATAACCGTGCGCTTCTTTCCACGCCCGGCGATATTGATCCATATCGACCAGATCCCAGGCGGGCAGCGGGAGCGCGGCTAAATCCGTGCGAAGCTCGCGCGGGGCGTTATGCCGGACGGATGAGGAATCGCGATAGGCGAGGCCTCGAATCGAATCGCGGGGCTGACCTTCGGCCAGCTCGATCAGGGTGGTTTCCACTTCTCCGATGAGGATGGAATCGAAGCCGGCGTTGAGATATTCCAGAACATGATCCGACGCATCGGAGCCGTGCGCGGCGATCGTCACGCCCTGGGCGCGGGCGGCGGCAGCCATCGAAAAAGCCAGTTCGCGATTGCGTCCCAGGCACATCTTGGTGAGGAAATTAAAATCGTCTTCACAGACAATTACCAGGCGGGGCTGATGGGAATCGAGCGCTTGGGCAAACCCCTGCTCAGGCGGGTTCAACGTGACGTCGCACAACGCTACGCTGATGCCACGCTCGCGCAAAGCCGCCGCGGCCAGGAGGGTTTGCAGCGGAGGATACGGCTGCATCTTCGTTACCTGCTTGCGGTCGTAGTAGACGTGATTGCTGTGAGTGAGCAGAACATCAATCATAGGAAAATTATCGCGCTTTCGCGATTTCGTGGCTCAACGATTGTCCGGTGAGCAGGGAACGCCTGACCACCAGCCAGTGCCTCGCCATCGAAAACCACAGCTCCAGAGGCCAGGCGAAAAAGGAATTGGAAATGCGCCAGTGGAGCGGCTTTCGGGCGGCGCGGAGAATCGATTGGATCGCTGCCGACCCGGAGCGGCGGCGCATTTTATTAATCTGATTATCGAGTAGAAAATAGGAAATTCCGCGTTGTAATGACGCGAAGGATTTGCCCTGTAACCAGGGTAATTTATTAATTCCGAGGTCGATATCGGCCCATTCGAGCAGCGATTGAGGCTCCGGCAGACCCATATTCCGGAGCTGCGGCCAGATCGGGATGCCGGGATAGGGCGTGAAGACATTTGGCGAAAAGCCCACATTATCGAAGCGTTCGGCGATTTCCCCCATCACTTTCAGCGTTTCGCGGCGATGGCGATCTTCCTCGCCCGGATAGCCGAAAATCAAATTATAGGTCACGCGAATTCCGGCCTGCTGGCACTTGCGAGCCGCTTCAAACATGTCCGGAATGTGTTGATGCGCTTTGCTCATGCGGCGCAAAATCTCGGGCGACGCGGACTCGGTGCCGAATCCGATGTGGCTCACTCCGCTGTCGGCCAGCGTTTGCACGTCTTCGTCGGACATGCGGCAAAGTAAATCGGTCGATGCCTGGAAACTCCAATGGAAACGCACTCCGGATTGCAGAATGCCCCTGGCAATCGCCAGAGCGCGGCGCACGTCCACCAGGAAATTGGAATCGAGCAGCGCCACTTCGGTCAGGCGATGCTCGCGTACCAGCGTGGCCAGTTCTTCCACCACCTGCCCGGTATCGTAAGGATTGAAGCGCCGGTTATAGAACACCATATCGGTGCAGTAATTGCAGGCATAAGGACATCCGATGCTGGTTACGTAGGGCAGCTTGCGTTCGCCGCTGGCGCGTTCATAGGCGTCGAAATCGATCAGGTCGTAAGCGGGAGCGGGCAGGGCGGATAAGGGAGTCGCCGGGCGGTCTGAATTCTGGATGATGCGCCCGTCGCGCTTGAACCAGCAGCCCTGCACCAGGTCCAGCGTGCTGCCCGACTCCAGCCTTCCGAGAATTTCAACGAGGGTTTTTTCTCCCTGGTGACGGACCACGATGTCGACGAAATCCTCACTGAGCGTCTGGGCGCTGACCAGGCTCGGGTGCCAGCCTCCGAAGATGACAGGGAGTTCGGGCCGCAGTTTTCGCACCAGGCGGCTGATTTCCATCGCATCGCGGATCATTGGCCCGGTCAGGAGAGACACGCCGAAGCAGAGAGCGCCGGAGATTTCCCTGGCCACCGTCGCCCGGAAGTCCCGATCCAGCGCGCCGTCGATGATGCACGGCTCGTATCCGGATTCCCGCAGCGCTCCGGCCAGACTCAGCAGGCACAGCGGGGGACCCAGCACTTTGCCGGCGTAAGGCGGCAGGAAAAGCACCACCTTACGGGTTCCTAGCACGTGACGACCTCCGCTTCCAGCATCTGCGCATCGACTTTCGGCTTGGGCGGATCGAAGAATTTATTGGCCGCATCCTTTAGCTTCAGCTCGAACGGGAACGCGTAAAAATCATGGTCCAGGCGCCAGCGCGCGGGAAAACTGATCAGGCGGTGCACCAACTGATTGATCTGCTTCTTTTGTGTCACGCCGATCGGCTTCCGGTTGAAAGCAATGCGCATATACTCGCGCATGGTCTGTACTTCTTCGTGCTTCTTGCCCTTGAGCCAGGGCAGGACGGTGTAGCGCGGGAAAAAATCGACCCAGCCTTCGAGCGTCTGCGGCACTTCGATCCCGAGTTCAAAGGCGCGCTGCATCACCGGCGCGCCGGGGTAAGGCGTGAAAATATTGGTCCAGAACTCCGCGCCCGGATACTTGCGGCAGATATCCATTACCAGCCGGATCGATTCGCGGCGCTCCGCTCGTCCTTCGCCGGGAAATCCAAAGATCATATTAAAGGAAGGACGAATACCCGCTTGGGTCAGCTTGTCGGCCGCCGCGTAAATTGTCTCCAGCTTCTGGAAATCCTTATTCATCAGGTGCATCACTTTGGGGGAGCCGCTATCGGCGCCCTGCGCGACCTGCGAAAGACCGGCGCGCCGCAGCAGCTTCAGCTCTTCCACGGTGAAACGATTGACAAGGTTGGTCGAAGCTTGAATGCTCCAGTCGAATTGCACTCCCTTGCGAACCAGCCCTTCGGCGATCCCGACGGCGCGTTCGCGGTCCACCATAAAGTTGTCGTCGACCACCCACAGCAATTGGAGGTTGTAGCGGGAAACCAGGTCGGTGGTCTCTTCCACTACCTGATCCGGATCAAGCGCGTTCCATTTGCGGCCGTAGACGCTGTTATTGGTGCAATAAGCACAATCGTAAGGACAGGCGAGGCTGGACGTGTACATCGCCCAGCGGCGTCCGCACACGCGCTCGTACGCGTCGAAATCCGCCAAGTGATAGGCCTTGGGAGGAAGCTCGCGAATCGGCTTCAGGGTGCGCGGCGCATTAAATACGATCTTGCCGTCTTCCTTGTACCCGACGCCGGCAATTCCCGCCATGGATTCGCCCGCTTCGATCCGTTCCACCACTTCGAGGAACGCTTCTTCGCCCTGCCCTTTCACCACGATATCGATATATTCGGCCGCCAGCGTCTGGTGCGGCAGGAGGGAAGGGTGCCAGCCTCCCAGGATTACAGGCTTGTCCGGATAGAGCTGTTTAGCCGCGCGGGCAATTTGGACCGTTTCCTTAATCATTGGTCCGGTGACCAGGGAAACTGCCAGGCATAGGGCGTCCTTGAGTTCTTCCAGCACCCGCTTCTGGAAACTGGGCGTGATGGTGGAATCGATGAGTTTCACCTCATAGCCCGCCCGTATCAGAGGCGTGGAGACAGCCAGAATACCCAGAGGCGCGGTCGCCTCCTGGCTGGAAAAAGCTGGGAAGAAAAAGACGACTTTCTTAGAGCGCATGGCCACTAAATCCAAGTATGAAGACCGGCGGGAACGCAAGTGAGCGCGGTCTGTAAAATTTATGTAAGATCCTCCCGATTTCGGAAGATCGATGGCGAAACAGTCCCAGAGGTTACCATAGAGATCTGTTCGGAATTCTCATCGCCGTAGTCGTTCTCATCGTTTACGGTTCGCTCTATCCGTGGGCATTTGAGGTTCGCCACCTTCCCGCTAGCCCGCTCCACATCCTGCTTCATTCCTGGGATACGGAACCGCGAAATCGCCGATTTCTTTTCGATGTGGCCGTTAACCTCGCAATTTATATTCCGTTAGGCATGTCCGCCTATCTGGCGATGCGGCGCTTCCAGTCGCATATCTTGGCGATTTTGGGGCCTATCACCCTCGGGGCAATTCTGTCCGGCTCCGTTGAAATGATTCAGCTTTACACGCCGAGCCGCGTTTGCAGCAGTTTGGATCTGATGAACAACATTCTGGGCTCGGCGATCGGCGTGCTGGCCGGGGTTCTACTTACGCGGATTGCGGACTTACCGGTCACTGGCCCCGAGTTCCGGGTCCGTGACCGAAGGGCTGTCGCGCTCCTATTCTGTTGGGTATCGTTTCTAGTGTTCCCGCTGTTTCCCGTTTTATGGCTATCTATCTGGAGGCAGAAGCTTTCGGCGTTCATTCATGCGCCCCTGATCGATCCCATTCCGATTCTGTTGAGTGCGGCAGAGTGGTTTGCGGTGGGCCGGCTGTTGGTGGCGGCGGGAGTCAGGTCGCCCTTCCTGTGGCTGTCAGGTTTGCTGGTGCTGGTGCCGGTGCAGTTCGGGATCCTGAATCACAGTCCGATGCCAGCCGACTTTGTGGGAGCGGCGCTCGGGGCTGGGCTGTTCTATTTTTTCGGCAAAAGGCCGGGTGCGGACCGCTTCGCCGGTTGGGCGCTGCTGCTGGCGTTGACGCTGCGCGGACTTGAGCCTTTCCATTTTGAAGGTCCGGCTCAAGGTTTTCTATGGATTCCATTCGGAGGACTGCTGGCTGCCGGATGGCAGGATGCTATTTCGATCCTGCTGGGGAAACTATTCCAGTACGGCGCCTGTATCTGGCTGCTGCATCTGGCCGGGCTGAACCTTCTCCGCGCGACGGTCATTGTGACCGCAGTGCTGGCTGGGATCGAGGCGCTCCAGACGCGAATCCCGGGGCATGTCGCTGAAATAACCGATCCTCTGCTTGCCGTGCTGCTGTGCATGGGACTCGCGGCGCTTCAGGAGAGCCGGGAGCGATCGCTGTGAGCCGGCGACTTTGTTGGGGCGGACTTGCGATCGCGTTGGCAATCGCGGCATTTTTCGTGCTGAAGGGGATCGGCCGCTGGCTCATCGTGAGCGATCCTTTGCAGCAAGCCGACGCGATCGTGGTGCTGGGTGGCAATCTCCCGTTTCGCTCCGCCGAGGCGGCGCGCCTGTTTCGCGAAGGTTGGGCGCCGAGAGTCTGGATCACGGCGCCGGAGCCTGCGGCGGAGCTGGAGGCGGTCAAGATCCTTGGTCTGGCGTCGATTCCTGTCGATCAGTTGAGTATCCGGGTGCTCGAAAAATTCGGCGTTCCAGAGAACGCGATTCGCGTGCTCAGCCCGCGCGACGGCAATACCATTGCGGAGATTCGTCTGATCACCGCTGCGCTGACGGAGACGGGATTGACGCGCGTGATCATTGTTACGTCGCCCTCGCATACGCGGCGTGTCCGGGCGATCTGGCGGATCCTGGCGCGGCCTGGTCAACAGGACTTCGTACATCACAACGACCGTGAGCATTTCGACGCGGACCGCTGGTGGGAGACCGAACGCGATCGAAGCCGAATCCTCCGCGAAGTGGGCGGTTTGGCCTACGCATGGCTGATCCTACCGTTTAGCGGGCCAGTTTCTTCCACCAGATAACGAACCCACTGACCACCATCGCGACCAGCATCAGACTGGAGAGCGAAACGAGAATGTGCGACGGAAGTCCGAAGATGTCGCCATTGTGAATCGAGCGGTTGAGACGGATCAGGCGGTATCCCAGCGAATCGGTCAGATAATTTCGCACGTTCAGCACTTTGCCACTGTACTGATCGACCGTCACGCTGCTGTGCACATTCTGCGAAGTCTCCTCCGGCACGCGCATCAGTACGGTAAACGAACCACCCGGCCGCTGGGGCATAAACATCATGGCGGCGCTCGCGCCGGGCATGGTGCGGCGCGTGACTTCGAGGACCTGATCGGCCAGGATCGGTATTGCTCCTGAAATCTCCACCGACTGGAAAGGCTGGAGTGGGACCGGCGGCGAGGATTTCGTGATGTCGTAGAAAAACTTCTCTCCGAAATCGAAGCCAATCAGGATGCCGGTGATCGCGGCGATCCATAGAAACAGCGACGCGTAGATCCCGATGAGCTGATGCGCATCGCGAAAATAGAGCCAGGGAGAAGCGATCGACCCGCGTTTGCGGCGCCCCCATAGAATCAGTCCGATAGGCACCTGAAGGCAAAGGAGCAGGGCCGCCACGCTGACGACGATCTTGCCCACCTGCGCAAGCTGCGGCGCCGATTGAGGATCCGGCACGAGCCGTAAATGCAACTGGTGGATGTAGATGAGCAGTTGGTCGATGTCTGAAATGCCAACCGTGTCCCCGAGAACGGACCCGTTATAAGGATTCAGGTAGACAATGGTTCCGTCGGTCATCCGCATGACCTGGGCCAGATTTGGAGCACGCGGGAACTGCACGGCGAAAACGCGGGCGGGACGAAACCGGTTCTGCGCGATAGAAACCAGATCGTTTTCCGGCAGCGGATGCGGATTGGGCGTGACATACCAGAGTTCCGGGTGAAACCAGTGGTCGATATCCCCTTCAAACGCCATGATGCTGCCGGTAAGCCCAAGAATCGCCAGGAAAATTCCCGCGGTGAGTCCGAGGCAGAGATGGATCCCGAGAATCACTCGCCGCAGACTGATGGGTTTGAAGCGGATTCTGACAACGACTTTCGCTAGAGCCATGCGTCTATTGAAGATAAACGATCACGTAGGCAAAAGTGCGTATAGCTGTCTAAACGGATCGGGGCTTGGGCGGATCGATCGGGCGAATCGAGTCCGAGTCTACTTCGACGGCAACGCTGCGCTGGAGGATCGACACGGAAATGACCAGCCGGTAGCGGCTTTTCACTTGCACCAGGATGCCCTCGATCCCGGCCAGAGATCCACGCTCAATCCGGACAAGCTGGCCCGCTTTCAAAAGAGGCCACGGACCGCAGTGCGCGCCGGTCTGAAGCACGCGGCGAACGGCGTCGATCTCAACGTCAGGAATCGGGATAGGCTGTTTGGCGAAGCTGACAATTCCCACCACGCCGGGAACGGTAAGAATTGGGAGGCGGTTGAACGGATCGAGCCGGGCAAACACGTAACCGGGGAACAGGGGCGCTTCTATTTCACGAATCCGGTCAGACCATCGGCGCTGGGTCCGGTAAACGGGAAGGAATTCTTCGTATCCTCTATTCTTGATCGCGACGGAGGCTACCAGCTCGCAGTTGGACTTTACCCGCACCGCATACCACGAGTGCTCGGGCTGCTCCCAAGGCATCAATTGAGAGAGGTCTTGCAAGCTGATTCCATGATCCCCGTTTGCGCGGGAGGATGTCAATCCAACCGCGGAGGCAAATGGCATACACCCAAGAATCGGGCAGAATATTCTGTTGGCGCTTGTATAATTAAGAAGTAGCGGCTGCGTAGGTTGCCAATCGCCGAATGAGAATCCACATTAGACGAACGCCACGGCGCCGGCGGCATTCACGATATCCGCTCAAACCGACGTCGTTCCTGCTTTCGACGGCTCTCCAATCTGCCGTGATTGCGATTGTGCTGTTCGCGCCGGGCGGTGCTCCTCCGATTGTGAACCGTCCGCTGTACGAAACCGAAATCAAGCCCAACGAGAAGAAAATAATCTGGTACAACTTCAACCAGACGGTTCCCAACCTGCCGGCCATGAAGAAAATAGGGACCGCGAAGAATCCGCAGGGCCGGGTGGTCTCGCCTCAAATTGTGATCGCGACATCCAAGGACGCGAAGAAATCGCAGCAATTCATCTGGCAACCGACACCGCAGAAAATCGAAGAGGAGATCAAGGCCCCGAACGTGGTTTCTGTCAAACCCAACGCCACGACGGCCGAGCCCGATCAGAAGAAAATCACGGCGCCTGCTCCCGCTCCTCCTCCACCCGCGGTGGCCGAGGCGAAGCCGGATACGCCGAAAGTCGATGAGGTCGTGGCCGTGGTCAAGAAGCCGCGCCGGCGCTTTCAGCCAACACCGCAACCGGTAGAGCCGAAGCTCCCGATGGAAGCTCCTCCCATTACCGAGGCGCCTCCAACCGGATCGGTTTTGGGAGGTGCGGCGCCGCCGGAAGTGCAATCGACTGCTCTGAATCAACTCAAAATTCCGCCCAAGCGATACGTGCCGCCTAAGGCGTCCAAAACCGGTGCCGGGACTGGGACAGATTCGTCCAAACCAGGGCCGATCGTGGCGCCCGCACCCGAGCTTTCGAGCGTTGGGAATGTCAACATGGCCATCGTCGGCCTGCATCCATCCGACCTGCCGCCGCCCACGATTCCAGGCAGCCTTCCTGGTCAATTCTCGACTGCGCCAAAAGCTGGGAAAGCGTCGACTGGAAATTTGCCGATTAGTGCCACGGGCATTCCCAATCTGGTGGTCGAGGGCGGGACCCGTGTACGGTCGGGGAGCGCGGAATCCGCGTCGGCTCCGGGCAAAACGATGCTCTATAAATCAGTGATCACGGGACCGATGCCTTCGACGTTGTCCGCGCCTCTGCACCCCGGAACGCGAACAATCCCGGGTCCGCTCGAAGCCCGGTTTGCGGGCGTGGACGTGTATTCGATGGTCTTGCCGGTACCGAATTTGCCGGGGTATGCAGGCGATTGGGTGCTCTGGTTCGCCGATCGCCAAGGCGCCCCTGGTGCATCGGTCCAGATGCGGGCGCCGGTGCCCTTAAAAAAGACACTCTCCGGGCAGGGAAGCGCGGCGCCAGGAAATCCGGTGATTCGGGTGCAAGTAGCCGGAACCGTCGGGAAAGATGGACGGCTGGGGCAAGTTACCATCATTAAGGGCGGAGGCCCGGCTGCCAATGCTGTCCTCGAGGATTTGAAAGCATGGGAGTTCGCGCCGGCGACTCGGAACCAGGTACCGGTTGACGTCGAAGTGGTGATTGAGATTCCCTTCAGGCTGACGGTGAACGCGGAGCGATAGGCCAAATTAAACAGGTAAACTTGCAAGTTTTCCTGTTTGTTTGATACCATGGAACAGCCATGCCGCGAAAGCCCCTGGAATTCGCCGTCGCTGATTTTACGCAAGCGATTGGGCTATTGGTGCGCCGTGTGCGCGCGGCGGCCGCCTCGCATGAGCTTTCCTTGACCGAAGCTGCTGTCATGGCGCGTCTGGATAAGGAAGGACCTGCAACAACCGCGAATCTGGCGCGCGCGGAAGGCATGAAACCGCAGTCGATGGGAACCACCGTCGCGGCGCTGGAAGAAATGGGCATGGTCGAGCGCAAGCCGCATCCGACCGATGGCCGTCAAGTGAATATTGAGCTGACCGCCAAAGGCGCCGCCGTGCGGAAAAGCACCCGCGATGCAAAACGGACCTGGCTAGCGCAGGCTATCGTCCAGCTCGACGAACAGGAACAGCAAACCCTGTTCAAGGCAGGCGAGATCATCAGGCGCCTGGCGCAATCGTGACCGATAGGAAAACAATGCCTCTTACAAAACTCGAACCTACCGCTGCCTTAATCGTGATTGACCTGCAAAAAGGAATTATGGGCTTGTCGACCGTGCATCCGCTTCCCGAGATCATTGATCGATCCGCGCAGCTCGCGCGTGCCTTCCGCAAACGGGGTCTGCCGGTCGTTCTCGTCAATGCCTCGGGCCTGGCCCCCGGCCGCACCGATGCCGCGCGTCCCAAGTTTTCGTTTCCGGCCGATTTCACCGAGCTGGTTCCTGAACTGGAGCAGCAGCCCTCCGATCACCTGATCACAAAGCAGCGATGGGGCGCGTTTCTTGGCACCAATTTGGATGAGTACCTGCGCCAGCGTGGTGCAACCCAGATCGTACTGACAGGCGTTGCGACAAGTGCTGGCGTCGAATCGACGGCCCGCAGCGCCTATGATCTGGGCTATCACGTGACGCTGGTCGTGGATGCGATGACGGACCGGGACGCGGACTCGCACCTGCATAGCGTCGAGAAGATTTTTCCCCGGATGGGTGAGACAACGAAAACCGATGACGTGCTGAGGCTGTTGAGTGAGACATCCGGCTCCTTGAACCGGGATGCATGAAAATTAACGCTCTGCGCGCGTTAGGGCATCGCAATTTTAGGCTCTTTTTTTGCGGCCAAAGCCTGTCTCTGATCGGTACCTGGATGACGCGGCTGGCCACAAGCTGGCTGGTTTATCGTTTAACCGGTTCGTCGTTTCTGTTGGGCGTGGTTACTTTTGCGGGTCAAATTCCCACCTTTTTCCTCGGCCCGGTGGCGGGCGTTTGGGTGGACCGATGGGACCGGCGGCGCGTTTTATTGATCACGCAGGTCCTGGCCGCAGTGCAATCGCTGATGCTGGCCGGGTTGACTCTATCTGGGCGCATCACTATTCCGGAAATTGTCTGCCTGAGCATCCTTCAGGGATTGATTAACGCCTTCGATATGCCGGCGCGGCAATCGTTTCTGGTACGAATGGTCGATGGCCGGACTGATTTGAGTAATGCCATCGCCCTCAATTCGACCATGGTAAACGGGGCTCGTCTGATGGGACCGGCCCTGGCGGGAATCATCATCGCGGCGGTGGGGGAAGGATATTGTTTCCTGATCGACGGCCTGAGTTATCTTGCCGTCATCGCTTCGCTGCTGGCCATGAAGATTAAAGGCGAGGCTGTCAGCAAATCGGCTGGCAGTATGCTGGTTCAGCTCAAAGAAGGCTGGTCTTATGTTTCCTCATTTGCGCCCATCCGCACCGTATTGTTATTGTTCGCGATCGTTAGTTTTATGGGCGTGCCTTACACCGTTTTAATGCCGGTGTTCGCCACCAAAATTCTGCATGGGGGGCCTCACACACTGGGCTTTCTCATGGGAGCCGCCGGTGTGGGATCTATTATCGCCGCGCTTAGTTTGGCCGCGCGCAAATCCGTGCGAGGACTTTACCGGGTGATCCCGGCGGTCGCGGCGCTGTTCGGCGGCGGGTTAATCGCCTTTTCATTTTCACGAAATTACTGGCTGTCGTTGGTGCTGATGGGAGTGACTGGATTCGGGATGATCCAATTTGCCGCCGCCAGCAACACGGTGATCCAAACCATTGTCGAAGAGGATAAAAGAGGCCGGGTGATGAGCTATTACATGATGGCTTATATGGGCGCGAGTCCATTTGGGAGCCTGCTCGCAGGAAGTCTTGCGCCTGTGATTGGCGCACCGGGAACGGTCCTGCTGTGCGGCATCGGTTGTGTAGCCGGCGGAGTTTGGTTTTGGTTTCAACTCCCGAAATTGCGACCGGTCATCCGCCCGATCTATCAGCAGCTCGGTCTGCGACCGTGAGGTCATGTTTTTTCACGCTTTATGCACTTATTTAGGAGACCCTCTCTGCTTGAGAGATTATACGAGGGTCGCATGCGAGGAATGGCAGAACGAACCCAAGGTTCACAAAGAAAAGGGGATGGCGAAAATGGGAGGGCTGTGACTGAACCTCAGTCACGGATGCGCACTGAACGCCGGCGGAGTCATGGCGGCTACCCGGTCGTCTACTAAAGTCACGCTCCCGTTGAGGGTCGACGTCGAGTGTGGGTCCGGAGTGTAAAGAAGGATCCGCTTGTCGATGGAGGTATCCACGCTGGTTGCTGGCCCCAGGATTCCAACCACTTGGGACTCTGACATTCCGCTCTTGATCTGGTTCCAATTTGCGGCCTGATGCCAGGGGGGCGTGTTGCCAGGGATGGGCGCGGGCAAGGGCGCAGCGGCCGCCTGCAACGTCTTCACGGCCTTCTCCAACTCGGCAATCCTTTCCTCTTGGTCGGCGATCTTGCGCTTGAGCTGGGCGTTTTCCTTTGTTAATTGATCAATCCTGGGATCAGGCGTTTGCGCCATCGCCATAGCGCACAGTGAGATCAGAAGGCCTGCGGCAGCAAAGACTTTCGACATAATTGTCTCCTGCCGATTCCGCGTGCACGCCGGGGACCACGTTCCGTTTAACTTGATCTGCTGCGCTTTAGCTCGGCAACGCCTGCTTTTTTCGCCTCGGTGAAGGATCGATGCAGAGTGCCCGCGACGCTCCCTACGGTTTTGGACGCCCCTTCAACCCTGGCGGTAAGACCGTCCGCCCCTTTTTCGACTAGCTGCACGGTCCACGCGAAAACCGCCGGGACGATCAGCGCCGCGCCAACAATACCCAGGCCGATGCCTGCCACTACCAGGCCAGAGCCGGCAATTGCCATCTTCTGTCTTGTTTCCATTTTCTCGTGACCTCCTCAACTCCATTGAACCACTCTTTGGCGGCAGTAACGCCGGACTGGAAGCGGCGTTGCCGGAGGAGTTAGTGCTCAAGGTTCGATACTTGGGCGGCGAAGTGCGCTGAGGGACGCCCCAGACCATCCCTCAGCGTCGCGAGCGTTTAAGCATCAGCCCGACGTCGGATCCAGTACAATCCTCCGAGGAATAGCAATCCGATCAGAAGGGGAACGTACATCGATGGCTCCGGTGCGAAACCCTCTGATGGTTGTGGAACGTCGACGTGGCCGCTCGAATTGGGGGAGAGGCTCGTATTCGCCGCCGGTAACATAGGGGAGAGGTCACCAATTTCTCCGGCAAACATATTGAGATAATAATCAGCGCTCGGCGCCGGATCAAGCACCATCAACTCGTTCGCATAAAAAACTCCATTCTTATACGAGTTGAAGAACGCCACTCCGCCACCTACGCCCGCCGTCCACGTATAAACAACCGGGGCTACCCACTGCGCGGTCGGAACCGATATGTCCGCCCCGATGAGGCCACCGGTCTCGCCCGAGAAGGTGTCGCCTGCGAAATACGTTGCGCCCCCAAGAATGGACAGTGTTTCGTAGTTTTCATAAGGGGACGCGCCTCCTGGAGAACCGCAGGGGGCGCCCGCGGGCGCCAGTGCTGTGCACACCGTGACCAATACAGGCTGAGGAGTCCCATAGGCCAACCAGTTGGGACGTGCCGTGATGACGTAGACGTAGGAATAGTTTGCGCGAGCCGGGGAGATTGTCAACAGGACAAAAGCGATCGGCAGGAACGCCGAAAACCCGACATGTTTCTTGAGCCGATTGAAAGGATCCATTTCATTTCCTCCTGTTAGAAGCGGTCTTCCTTTGGGAGGATTGTATGCTGGTCTAATGGCAAATGCAAGCCTTTTTTGGGCCATTTCTATGGGCAAATTAGGGGAGAAACCCTATAAAGGGCTCGATCGCTCTTCTACCCGATTCTGCGGGTAGGTGCCGCCAGGCATGTGCATCAATATGATAAAAAACACCTTTTTACCGAGCGGCTTCGCAATGGACGGACCGCCATTCACCTGGCGACGTGCCTTCCCACTGTTGGAAGGCGCGGAAGAAAGAATTGGAGTCCTCGTACCCCAGCAGATAGGCGGTTTCGTTCAACTCCAGCGACGAATGCAGCAGATAATGTTGCGCGAGTTCACGCCGGGCTTCTTCCATCAGGTTCTGGAACGTAATGCGCTCCGCCGTGAGCCGCCGTTGCAAGGTGCGTGTACTGAGGCGCAATTCCGTCGCGACATCCTGCAATCGCGGCCTTTGGCCCGCCAGGAGTTTCTTCAGAATTCCCTTCACCTGTCCTCTGACCGTTCTTTGTGCGAGATGCTGCTTCAGCTCCGCCTCGAGTTGCGGGGCCACCATTGCGAGAAGATCGGGATTGTGGGTCTGGAAAGGCCGCGCAACATCCTGCCTGCTGAACAGAAGCAGGTTTTCGCGGGCGCCGAATTTTACCAGACATCGGAAATGGTCCTCATAAAGCTGCCGATTCGCTTCGGGACGTTTAAATTCCACACATTTCGGATTGAGGGTCTGTCCCGTGCCCCGGCGGCCGATGGCAAGGGTCCAGGCGAAACAGAGATCGATCAGCGCGTCTGGTTCCGGCTGATCCGCCAGAAGCCATATAAATTGAACGGCACACTGTTCCGCTTGATCTTCCACCCTGATCTGTTCGGGACACGTCAGTTGCTTATAGCGCGACATGCGATCCAGCGCTTCCCGAAAATTGCGCGTGTAAAGAGCAGCGATCGCGACTGGATCGTAGCGCTCGATTCGCTGTTCGCTTCCGAGCTTGAGGCCGATGCCAAGGTCGCCGCTTATTTCAGAAAGGGCGCCGAAAAGAGCAAACATTTCCTCAGTAGTCAGCAGAATTTTGCTTTGCTCGAACAACCCTCCCGGAAGTCTCGCGTGGCGCAGCACCACGGCTGGAGAAAGACCTAATTCCTCCAGCCGTCGCGAAAATGTTGCCGAAATCCGGAAGCGATCGGTCATTGGTCCCAGTTTACTGAAGCGATCCCATGTCGATGACGAATCGGTACTTCACATCGCTCTTGAGCAAGCGTTCGTAGGCCTCGTTCACTTGCTGGATTTTGATCAGCTCGATGTCGGAGGTGATTCCCTTCTCGCCGCAGAAATCCAACATTTCCTGGGTTTCACGAATGCCGCCGATCGCCGATCCGGCCAGGCTCCGCCGCTTCATGATCAGATTGAAGGCAGCGACCGCCGCCGGCTTCGCGGGCGCACCCACCAGCGTCATCGCGCCGTCCAGCTTCAGCAATTGAAGATAGGCATTCAAATCGTGATCCGCGGAAACAGCGTCCAAAATGAAATCGAAGCTCCCCGCCTGTTTCTGCATGGCGGCGTTATCTGTGGAAACGACAACTTCCTCTGCTCCCAGCCGTACCGCATCCGCGCTCTTGTTCGGAGAGGTTGTGAAAAGAACAGTATGGGCGCCGAATGCTTTGGCGAATTTGAGTCCCATATGCCCCAGTCCTCCGAGCCCCACAATACCCACCTTCTGTCCTTTGCGAACCTTCCAGTGGCGCAGCGGCGAGTATGTCGTGATGCCCGCGCAGAGCAGCGGCGCGGCGCCCGCCGGATCCAGTCCATTCGGAACGCGGAGAACGTAGGCCTCATCGGCGACGATGCTGTCCGAATAGCCGCCATAGGTGACGCCGCCGAGAATTTTATCCTCGCCATTGTAGGTCAAGGTCATAAAATTCTCGCAATATTGCTCTTCGCCGGCCAGACAGTTCGCGCACTTGCGGCAGGAATCCAACATGCAGCCGACGGCGGCGATGTCACCTTCTTTGAATTTCTTGACTTCGCGGCCAACCTTGACTACGCGGCCTACGATTTCGTGGCCCGGAACGCAAGGATACACAGTCGGCATGAATGAGTTCCATTCGTCGCGAACTGTGTGTAAATCTGAGTGACATACGCCACAATATAAGATCTCAATCTGCACATCTTGCGGACGCGGTGTGCGGCGTCGCAGGATGAAGGGAGCCAAGCCGGAAGTAGCGCTGCTTGCCGCAAACGCTTTTGATGTAAATGATGCTGAATGAAGGGTTTCTGCTGTTTGTTCTAAAGTTGCGTCCATTTTTTTATCCTCTAGATCCAGTCTAATTGGACTCCGCCCGACGTTCACTAGCAAAATGCGCCAAGCTACTTGCGGAACGCGCCACTGTAACTTTTCCGATGCTCAGAAGTAGATATGCTAAGACGTCTGGGTATGCGGCGAACGGAGTGATATGTCCTTTTGGTCACGCATCGCAAATGTATTCCGCGGCGATCAGGTGAGTCGCGAAATCGACGAGGAATTGCAATCGCACATCGCGGAAGCGATCGAGCAAGGCCGCGACCCGGACGAGGCGCGCCGGGCGCTGGGCTCCCTGCTGCGCAATCGCGAAGAGAGCCTCGACGTCCGCCTGGCCGCTTGGCTCGATTCGCTGCGCGCCGACGCCGTTTTCGGCTGGCGGCAGCTCATGAAAAGGAAGGTGACGACCGGGGCCGCGATCCTTTCCCTCGCGCTCGCGACAGGCGCCTGCACATCGGCATTCCGGCTGATTGATGCGCTGCTGCTGCGCCCTTTGCCCGTATCTCATCCGGAACGCCTGTATAGCGTGGCTTTTGAAGGTGTTGGCGCGGATGGCCGGGTCTCGACCTACGACAGTTGCTCCTATCCGATGTATCGCCAATTGCGAGCCGCCGTGAAGGATCAAGCCGAGTCCGTCGCGGTCTCCTATACCGATCGAATCGATCTAACCTATGGCCGGGAAGAGGAGATGGAGAAGGCCTATCGGCAGTTCGTTTCGGGCTAGATGTTCGATCTCTTCGGACTGCGGCCCGCACTGGGGAGGCTGCTGACCGAATCAGACGACCTTATGCCGGGCGCACATCCGGTCGCGGTCCTGTCGTACGACTATTGGACGCGCCGCTTCGCGCAGGACCCTAACGTGATCGGGCGGACCTTCCGCATGGAGGACACCCTCTATCAGATCATCGGCGTTGCCGAAGAGCGCTTCACGGGAACCGAAACCGGCACGGTCACCGACGTCTTCCTTCCGATGATGATGAAAAATCCTCATACCCTCGCCAGTTCTACAAACTTCTGGCTGCGGACTCTGGTCGAACTCAAGCCCGGCGCTGCCGCCGAACCCGTTCGCGAGAGATTGCGCGCGACCTTTCGCGACATCCAGCGGGAGAGAGCCAAGGGCTTCATAGGCATGTCGAAACGGCGGCTGGAGCAATTTTTCCAGGAAAAATTCTTGCTGGACCCCGCCGGCTCCGGACGTTCGAACCTCCAAAGAGACTACGGCCGGACCCTGTTTGCTTTGGGCATTTTGGTAATGCTGGTCCTGCTGATTGCGTGCGCCAACGTCGCCAATCTGATGACGGCGCAGGCCGCGTCGCGGGCGCGTGAAATGGCGTTACGCATCTCGATCGGCGCCGGACGCTGGCGCCTGGTGCAACTGGTTCTGGTCGAATGCGCGTGGCTGGCCTTGCTGGCCACGGCCATCGGCGGATTGTTCGCCTGGTGGAGCGCGCCGCTCATCGTCGGCATGATCAATCCGCCGAACGACCCCGCGCGCCTCGTGCTTCCCACGGACTGGCGAGTCGTAGCCTTCAGCCTGGCGCTGGCGTGCGGCGTAACATTCCTATTTGGCCTGGCCCCGGCGATGCGCGCCTCCGCCGTGCAGCCGGTCAGCGCGCTGAAAGGCGCTGCGGATCCGCATTCGCGCGGACGGATGATGCATTCGCTGATCGCGCTCCAAGTCACCTTTTGTTTTGTTGTACTCTTCGTCGCCAGCCTGTTTGCCGCTACGTTCGACAAGCTGATCAGTCAACCAACCGGCTTTTCGGCGGAGCGGATCCTTAACCTCCAAGCCGTCGCGCCACGACCCCAGTCACCGGTCTATTGGGACCAGTTGGGCGATCGTCTGCGGGCGGTCCCCGGCGTGGAAACGGCGGCGCTCACCGTGTGGCCGATGATGAGCGGGGAGAGCGCCGTCGGCGCGATATCCGTGAACGGCGCTCCTCCCAGCGAGGTCCTTTCCGACTTTCTGAGAATCTCTCCCGGCTGGCTGGATACCATGCGGATTCCCCTCATCGACGGCCGGGACTTTAGCGCAACCGACACCAATTCTCCTGTAGCGATCGTCAACCAGGCGTTTGCGAAGCAATTCTTCAACGGCCAGAATCCAACCGGGAAATGGTTCGAAAACGAGCATATGCGCTTTCAGATCGTGGGCTTCATCCGCGACGCGCGGTCCAGGGACAATATGCGCCGTCCGATACAGCCGACGGCTTATTTTCCGTTCCACACGGTCGACTCCAAAGGCGAACTAGCGCCCATGGGCCGCGGCACTTTCGTGGTACGCACCCGAACCGCAAACCCCATGGCCCTGGCATCCGCCCTCCGCCAGGAAGCGGCCCGCGCGGGGTTGCGGATTTATATCGGTGACATCCGCGCGCAGGTGGAGATCGACCTCGCGCACACCCTCCGCGAACGGTTGCTCGCGATGCTGGCGATGTTCTTCGCGGCCGTTGCAGTATTGCTCGCAGGCATCGGTCTCTATGGCGTGCTGGACTATAGCGTCCTCGAACGGCGGCACGAGATCGGCATTCGCCTGGCGATTGGCGCGCAGTCTGCAGACATCGCGCGACGCGTCACAGCGGACGCTTTTTCGATGGTGCTTCTGGGGGCCATCGCAGGCATAGCTATCGGTATGGCATCGGTTCGAACCATCGAAACGCTGCTTTATGAGGTGAAGGGCACCGATATTGGCATGCTGCTGATTCCATCCCTGACCATACTGGCAGCGGCATCATTAGCAGCGCTGCCGGCGGTGATCCGGGCCGTGCGAATCGACCCGATCGAGATGCTGCGCACAGACTAGCGGCTTGTAACAGCCATTTATAGACTATAACGGCGCATCGCCAATACGAACGGGTCGGGCCGAAGATAGTCGCCGTGCGCGGTTGATTTTGTTGCTCCAGGACGACCGTACCTGGGACGAAGCCGCCGAACAGATTGCGTGCAGTCGGGGCTTTGTGGCGGGTTGGACGCGACGATTCCGAGAGCAGCGCATTGCGGGTCTGTACAGCCGGCATAAGGGCCAGGTGGCCACGGTGCTGACATCCAAGCTGGGAGCGCGGATTTTAGAGGCGGCTCGGCACAGGAAGAAGGGCTGCAATAGGAGGAGGACAGAGAGCTTCGCTTTCGAATCCGATAAGATTATCTGTTTATAGCGAGGCTCCCCTGCAGCCAATCGAAAGACGTCGCATATTCATCTCGTATGCTCGCAAGGCGGGAAGCGCGACGGCTCCACAATTGAGTCGCGCATTGAAAAGCAACGGATGTTAACCTTGCGGGAACCGCACTAAGTACTTCGAGGGATGGAGCTATCGGAGTGCTGGTCTGAACACTTTTCTCGGAAACATCTGGTCGAGAATAAGCCCGCACTATCCGGGTGCGCGGAACTCCACGGCGGTCCTCCCGCGTGATTTCGACCAAATATGGTCAATTAGCGCCTTGTAAGCCACCAAATAAGGCAATTTAACGGCTTTTTAGAAGGCCATTAGCGTGCAACACCCCCGCATTGTGTGGCAACGATACCTTAAAGGAATCGCGATCGCGGCGGCGGTCATGATGAGTTTGTCGAGCGCGACGAGGAACCATTTCTCGCCGCAGGAAAGGGCGTTTTACGCCGACCCGGCGCTGATCGCTTTTGTGAACCCGGGTCTGGTAATCATCGTCAACTCGGCGGCGATCGGATCAGACGGAACCATCACGGCGGTCTACACGCTGACCGACCCCAATGGTCTGCCGCTCGATTCGACGGGAGCCACGACGCCGGGCACGATCAGTGTCAGCCTGGTGGCGGCGGTGCTGCCGAACGGGATCAGCGATTACACCACGTATACGACAGCCGCGGCGAGTGGGACGCTGCTGACGTTGATCGAGCAACCGGGCGCCGATTCCGGGGGCGCGGCCACCAGTTTAGGGTCGGGCCAGTATCAATATATATTTCATACCAAGGCGCCGCCGGGCTACGATACGACGGCGACGCATACGATCGGGATTTACGGGTCGCGGAACCTGACGGTGTTCGACCTGGGCACGAATTACGCGAGCACGACCTACAACTTCGTCCCCGACGGGGCCACGGTTTCGCACATCAACGACCAGATCGAGACGGTGAGCTGCAACAACTGTCACGACCAGCTTTCGGCGCACGGCGGATCGCGGCGCGGGCTCACGATGTGCGTGCTTTGCCACAATCCGGGGAACGTGGATCCGAACGACGGCAAGTCGTTCGACGCAAAGGTCTTCTTTCACAAGATTCACATGGGGGCGAGCCTGCCGAGCGTGATTGCGGGGGGGACCTACGCGGTGACCAACACGCATGGAACCTTTAATTACTCGGCGGTTGTTTTTCCGGCCGATCCGGGAGATCCGCGGCGCTGCGAAACGTGTCACGCGCAAACGACGGGTGCGACCCAGTCCTATGCGTTCCTGACCAATCCGACGCGGGCGGCGTGCGGGTCCTGCCACGATAACGTAAATTTCGCCACCGGTGCGAATCACCCGGGCGGCGCCCAGTTCAACGACAACGAATGCGCGACGTGTCATATTCCGCAGGGCGAAATCGACTTCGATGCCTCCATCCTGGGCGCACATGTGGCGCCGACGGCATCCAGTCTGCTGTCGGGCCTGGTGGTAAATATCACGAACGTTCAGAACGCCACGGCAGGCAGCGCGCCGGTGGTTTCCTTCACGGTGGTGAACAACGCGGGCGCGGGGGTTCCGCTTTCGCAACTGGGCTCCATCTCATTCACCATGGCGGGACCGACTACGGATTACGGATATACCAACTTTGGGAGCGGGGTGACGACTCCCGGCTACGTGACCGAAAGTGCCGCCGGAGCCCCCTGCGATAACAACGGGAACTGCCAGTACACGTTCACGCACATCGTCCCGGCGATCGCGACCGGGACTTATGCGATCGGCGTGGAGGCGCGCGAAACCCAGGTTGTACTTGCTGGCACAACGTCGCAGCAAAGCATCGAGTATGGAGCGCCCAATAAGGTTGTATATTTTTCGGTCGACGGCTCTCCGCTGGTCGACAGGCGAACCGTGGTCCAGCTCAGCAACTGCAACAAGTGTCATGTAGCGCTTTCAGAACACGGCACCTTGCGCAACAACACCGAATACTGCGTGATGTGCCACAATCCGTCGAACACCGACGCCAGCACGCGGGCGATGGCGGTGGTGGCCGCGGACAAGGCGGCGCCTGCGCAGGGCATCAACTTTAATCTGCTGGTGCACCGGATCCATTACGGCATCAACATGCAGGCCGCCAACCGGACTTATATCGTGGTCGGCTACGGCGGCAGCCATAACGATTTTTCGAGCACCTTGTTCCCTGCCCTGAGCCCGGCGGGCGCGCCTTTAGACACGGAGAACTGCTCCTTGTGCCACGTCAACATGAGCGAGCAGAATCTGCCTCTTGGCAAGAATCAGGTGATCGATCCGCAGGGGCCGATCAACCCGGTACAAGCGATCGCCTCAGCCTGCTCCGGATGTCATGTGGATCTGGCAAGCGCCTCGCACTTCCTATCGAACACCACGACGCTCGGCGAAGCCTGCACCGTTTGCCATAGCGCCGGTGCGGCATTTGCCGTCGATCAGGTCCATGCGCAGTATTAACTTGCCGCGAAGCTGCTTCCTTCTGCTGGCGCTGCTGACGGCGGTGGCGCGAGGGCAAGATGCCCCCCCGCCGTCCCCTTATGCCGGGTCGGAGGTTTGCGGGACCTGTCATACAGATATCGCCACGGCGTTCGCCAAGACTGCGCACCATTTGGCAGACGGAAAGGACAGGAAGAGGGGATTCGACGGGAAAGCGTGCGAGTCCTGTCACGGGCCAGGGGCGAAACACGCCGGGTCCGCCGACCCCGCTGACATTCGCAATCCAGGGAAGCTGGGCGCAGCAGCGATCGACAAAATATGCCTGGCCTGTCACGTGAATCAACCGACGCAAACGGGCCGCTTGCAGAGCAGTCACGCCAAAGATCTGGTGGCCTGCACGACGTGCCACACGATTCACGCGACCGGCACGGAAGTGCTAGTGGTTCGCAAAACGGAAGCGATCAACAAACAGTGCGAGGGCTGCCACTTGACGGTGGCGGCACAGTTCCAGCAACCGTTTCACCACAAGCTGCCCGAAGGCGCGATGAGCTGCGTCGATTGCCACAATCCGCACGGCAGCATGAAGCAGGGGATGATGCAATCGTTCGGGGCGAATGAGCCGGGATGCCTCCACTGCCACGGCGATAAACGAGGACCGTTCCCCTTCGAGCATGGTCCGGTGAGATTCGAGGGCTGTTCGACGTGCCACGCCGCGCATGGTTCGGCGAATCCGCGCATGCTGGACCGGCCGCAGGTGCAGCAGTTGTGTCTGGAGTGTCATGCCAATCTACCGGTCAATATGACGGGAACGCTAGGGGTGGTGCCGCCGGCGTTTCACGACCTGCGGTCGCCGCGCTTTCAGAATTGCACGGTGTGCCACCAGAAGATCCACGGCAGCTATGTGGACAGGAATTTACTCAAATGAGAAGCCTGCTGGCGGCCGTGCTGTTTCTCCCTCTGGCGGCTCAGACGCCTCCTGCGGCAGCATCGGCTCCAACTTCGGCACCGGCCGCGACACCGGCAACAGCGGCGCAGGCGGCGACACCAGTACCGGCGGCGGAGCCCGACATCAGCGGCTGGATCGAGTTCGGCTACCGCTGGCGGAGCGATGTGAACGGCAGCCTGGACACTTACCGCAGCGTCGTCAATCTGGGCTCGGGCCCGAAATTATTCGGCGCGGACGTCACGGTGATCGATCCGAAGAAGCGTCTCTTTGACGCGTTGCACGTACGTGCCTCGGGCTGGGGCGGCGATCCTTATGGAACGTTGCATGTGGATGCGGAAAAGTCGAAACTGTATCGCTTTGACGCCGATTATCGCGATCTGACGTACTTCAACGATCTGCCTTCCTACGCCGATCCGCTATTGACGCGGGGAATCATTCTCGATGAGCAATCGTTCGATACGCGGAGGCATGTGGGGGGGTACTCGCTGGAACTGCTGCCGGGCAACTGGTTTGTTCCCTATGTGACCTACGACCGGGACGGCAACGCGGGAACGGGCGTGATGGCGTTTACTCAAAACTCGAATGAGTACGCGGTGCCGACCACGCTCAACGATCTGACGAATCTGTATCGCGGGGGCGTTCGCTTTGAGCTGCGGCGGTTCCACGCCACAATCGAAGAAGGGGGTACGACCTTTTCGAGCGGCCAGAGCCTGTATCAGAGCCCAGGGGCGGTAAATCCGGGCAATTTGAACACGCCGATTTTCGGCCAGACACTCGACCTGACGAGTGCAGCCGCATCTTATGGCATCAGTGGATCGAGCACGTATACGAAGGCTCTGTTCAGCTCCAACGCGTTTTCCTGGATGGACATTTATGGGCAATTCCTATTCAGCCAGCCCAGTTCGAACGTTCACTACGAGGAGAACGCCACCGGAAATTTCTATCTGCCGTCGGAGATTGTTTTTTACCAGAGCGAGCAGTACCTGGTTTCGGCGGCGGCGAAGCTTCCGCACACAACGGCCAATTTCGGCGCCGAAATCCGGCCGCTGAAGCGCGTGCGGATGACCGAATCGTGGCTTACCGACCGGATGCACGACGCCGGGAATTCGTCGTCGCTGCAAACGACCGGGAGCGGGACGCCGGCAACCGCGCTGTTGCTGGCCTCGTCGCTCGCAAGCAACTATAACCAGACCGAAACGAACTTATATTTCGAAGTGACCGATCATTTGACGGTTCGCGGGGGGTACCGCTACGTGTGGGGTGACGCGAGCGATGCGGTGCTCCCCCAGGCTGGGGAACTTACTGGATCGGAGCAAGCGAAACTCCGGCAAAACGTCGGGCTGGGCGGAATCGTGTACCGGCCCATTCAGAAGCTGCTGCTGACCGCGGAAACGGAGGTGGCGTCCAGCGGGGGCGTTTATTTCAACACCAGCCTGTACGACTATCAAAAGGTCCGCATGCAGGCGCGCTACCAGGCGACGGCTTCGCTCAGCGCGGCGCTTGATTTCACTTATCTGAATAATGAAAACCCGACGCCGGGGATCAACTATAATTTCCGCTCGCAGCAGGAGGCGGCGTCGATTTTCTGGTCGCCCCAGAACGGGAAAATGATTACGTTTCAGGGGTCGTATAGCTGGTCGTCGCTGCGCTCGGACATCTTCTATCTGGTGCCGGAAACGCTGGCGCAGGCGACGTCGAACTACACCGAGGATGCACACACGGCCACGGCGCTGTTCAATTTAAATCTGGGGCATTGGGGAATCGTGGCGCCGAAGCTGACGGCGGGCGGGTCCGTATTCATATCCAACGGCACACGGCCCACCCGCTACTATCAGCCGATGGCGAAGCTATGGGTTCCCATGTTGAAGCACACCCAGGCATTCGCCGAATGGTGGTTTTACGGATACGGCGAGGCGTTTTATCCCTTTGAAGGATTCGGCACTCATTTGGCATCGATTGGTTTGAGGTACACGCGATGAAGCGGCCGGTGCTGGTGTTGCTGGCGAGCCACTGGATCAGCATGCTGGGCACGACGCTGGTCACGCTGGCCGGATTCTCATGGCTGTTTCTGCTGCCGGAGAACCTGCGCGGACGGGTCGGGAATCCATACATCGGACTGCTGTTGTTCGTCGCGATTCCGATCGTTTTTTTTGTGGGCCTGGCTCTCATTCCGGTGGGCATCCTGCTGGCGAAGCGCAGGATCGGCGCGACGATGGATGCTTTGCCGGATCGCAAAAACGCGCTGCGGCGGACGGCAATTTTCTTCGCGGTGATGACGGTGGCGAACGTCATTATCGGGAGCCAGTTCAGTTATCGCGCGGTGCAGCACATGGACACGCCGCAATTCTGCGGGCAGAGCTGCCATGTGATGCAGCCCGAATTTACCGCCCATCAGTTTCCGCCGCATCAGGCAGTGGGGTGCGCGGAGTGTCACATCGGGCCGGGCGCGGGCGGCTGGTTCCACGCCAAGATGGCCGGCACCAGTCAACTGGTTGCGGTGGTTTTCAACAAGTTTCCACGCCCGATCGAATCGGCTATGGAGGATAACAAGCTGGTATCGTCCGCGGAAACGTACGAGCGGTGCCATACGCGGGAACGCCTCGCCGGGCCGCGGCTGCGGATCATTACCAAGTACAAAGACGATCAGGCGAACACGCGGACCCGGTCCGTATTGATGATGATGGTGGGTGGCGGGGCGGCGGGCGGAATTCACGGGATGCATATGGGGCCGGGCGTGCGCATTCGGTACGCGGCCGCGGATAAGAAACGGCAAAGCATTCCGTGGGTGGAATATGAGGATGCCAAAGGCAAGCGGGCGTATCTATCGAGCGACGCCAAGCCGGATGCAGTTTCAAAACTGCCGACCTTCGAGATGCAGTGCGTGGATTGCCACAATCGCGCGGCGCATTCCTTCGAGCAACCGGACCGCGCGGTCGATGCCGCGCTCGCGGCGGGGGAAATTTCGACCGGGCTGCCGTTCGTCAAGAAGACCGCGGTAGGGCTGCTGAAGGCCAATTATGAGACCGGCGCAGAAGCGCAACAGAAAATCCCCGCCGGCGTGGCGCAGTTCTATCTCGAAAAATATCCGGACATCGCCCGCCAACGGAGCGGAGATATCCAGGCGGCTGGGCTCGCGATTGCCGCCATCTACGGGCGCAACGTTTTTCCCGATCTGAAGGTGACTTGGGGCACGTATCCGAATAATCTCGGCCATGCGGATTACCCCGGTTGCTTCCGCTGCCATGACGAGGATCATGCGACAACGGACAAGAAGACGATCACACAGGACTGCGCGGCCTGCCATAACGCTTTGGCAGTGGATGAGGCGGCGCCCGACGTTTTGAAGACTCTGGGACTCGCGGACAAATAGACATTCACCAAAGGAGAATTACACATGCGAACGATTCTGACAATCACAACAATGGCTGCCCTCTCGTGTACGGCCGTGTTCGGGGCGGACGCCGTAGCGGGCAAAGCTGTTTACGACAAATCCTGCAAAGGCTGCCACGGCGCCGACGGCACGCCCAGCGCCGGAATGGCCAAGGCGATGAACATCAAGGATTTCAAGACGACTGATTATGCCGATGCCGATATCAGGACGGCCGTCACCGCGGGCAAAGGTAAAATGAAGCCCCAGACCAGTGTGACGGGCGCATCGGTGGATAATGTGATCGCCTACGTAAAAAGCATGAAGAAATAGTTGGCGGAGCCATCGACAAGTGGTCTAAAAATACACCTTCATCGCCAACTGGATCAAGCGCGGTGATCCGAAGGTGGTAATCTGCCCGAACGTTGAGCTGTTCAACGCCGACGACGGATTGTTCCAATTGGCGTGTTCATGATGTTGAAGAAATCCCCCGCGCAGACCCAGCGAAATGTTCCATTTGGCCGAAGATCGGTCTCGCAGACCGCCAGAGGTGCACCGCCTGGATCTCACCAAGGGCGCAACTTGCTCAGCTTTCGTCCAGGCGGACGAACTTCTCCTCCTTAAAAAAACTCAAACTGGCCAGTCCACAAACGCTTCGAGGCGACAGCGGAAGCCTCACGGTTTCTTCTTCCTCCTTTCTATCGTCCGGCGGAAACGGAACGATTCGGTCGTGTCGTTTATACTAGTCCCATCGCTGAAAAAGGACAAGTTCATGATCTCTCGCAAGCTACGTTTGCGTTTATGCATCAATCTCCTCGAGACGGATTCTCAGGAAAGGTGGTCCATCGTGAAACGCTCTGACGACTCACTGATCCTCTTCCGGTACGGCAGACGATGGAAAACCTTGACGCGCGCCCTGCTACAGCCCCTCTTCCTGCTTTTGTGGCTTGCGATGGGGACTCTCCCGGCGTGGGCCCAAACGGGAGCGAGCCTTTCCGGCGTGGTGACGGACCAAAACGGCGCAGCCGTTTCCGGTGCTGCGGTGACCATTAGGAACGTCGGCACGGGTGCAACGCAGACGATCGCAACGGACGGCGGGGGGCACTATCAGGTGTCCGGCCTGCCTCCGGGGCGCTTCGAGATTCGAGCGGCAAAACAAGGGTTCGCCGATGCAACGCGCACCGGAATCAGCTTGGCGATTGGCCAGGACGCCACGGCCGACATTAAGATGGTTGGCCACGGCGCCACGCCTGACATTAACAAGCAGCGGAACACCCCCGACATCTGCGCGAGCGGCCATGAGTTCGCCATCAGCGACTGCGCGCTGACCTGGCACGGGATCACGCTGTACGGTACGTATGACGTCGGCATCGGCTATGTCACCCACGGTCTACCGGAAAACGCCACCAACTATGAAGGCGAAACCCTGGTGAACCGGAACGGCTATCAACATCGATTCCTGATCGCACCGAACAACCTGGCGCAGACGGGGCTGGGTATCCGGGCCAAGGAAGAGTTTTGGCATGGCTGGTCCGTTGTATTCAACGCTTCGAGCGGCATCAATCCGCAGTCCGGCCAGCTCGCCAACGCGTCCGCCACCATGACCTCCAACAACGGCCTTCCCCGGAGCAGCTACACGGAAGCCATCGACGGCGCGCGCGCCGGTCAACCCTTCAACGATGAATTCTACGCCGGTGTATCGTCCGCGAAATTCGGCACTCTGACCTACGGCCGGCAGCGCGCGCTCGGCACCGATACGATGCTCCTTTACGATCCGGCCGGCGGCGGCTATGCTTTTTCCTACATCGGCTATAACGGCACGATGGCCGGAGGCGGGGACACGGAGGACAGCCGTTGGGACGATGCCGTGAAGTATCGCCTCGCCCTTGGCCCGGTCCATTTCGGCGCGATGTATAAATTCGCCGATGGGAATGGCGGCTGCTACTCGGCCTCCACCACCTGGACGGCCGCCACCTGTACGCCGGAAACGGCGCATAACAACGCCGTTGGAGTCGACTTCGGCGGCGACATCGGCAAGCATTTCTCCACCGACGTGGTTTACCAACATTACAACCAGGCGATCAGCGTATTAAACCCCTTGCTGGGACCGCAGAGCGTGACTGCGACCTATCAGTCGACCACCGACAGCATCAACACCAACCCCATCAACGGGGCCAATCTAATTCCAACGAGTAACACCGTATATGGCATCGTGACCGACAACAACGCCATTATGGTCGCCGGCAGATATACTTGGGATCCGTTCAAGTTTTTTATCGGCTACGAATACATCCAGCAGAACAACCCTTCGCACCCGTTGGGCGTTGGCGCGTTGGACCAGGGCAGTACTTACCTGAGCGGCGTCGAAGACAACAACCTTGATTCCACCAAGACTCTGCAGATCTGGTGGACGGGCGTGAAATACGCCGTCGACAGCAAAACCGACATCACTTTGGCCTGGTATGAACAGGTGCAGAACGACTTCCGTGTCCCGACGACCTGCTCGGCCGCTGCCGGTTTCCGCAGTTCCTGCGCGGGTACCCTCAACGAGGGGTCGATCTATTTGGATCATCACTTCACCAAACGTTTCGACGCTTTTGCCGGAATTGCGTATTCGTGGGTGACCGGCGGTATGGATATCGCCATTCCTCATGGCCCCGGCGTCCCCTATAACTACAACAGCAACCTTGCTCCGACAGTCGGTGGTCGTTTCACCTTCTGATCGTTTCCGAACCTGCCACTCTTTTCGCTCCCGTAGCAAGTGGAATAAAGTGGATAAACCTTGGCGTAGCCGCACCGGTTGAAGGCGGCGATAGCGGATTTCGCTCCGGAGATCAATACGGTTGGAGCGCCGCCGGTCCGGGTCCGGGGCGGGCGCTCACCGGTGCGCGTGCGTCAGGCCGATCGCATCGTATTCGTGGTGCGTGTGCAACGCCCATCAACCGAATGACTAAAAAGTCGCGTCATTGCTGAATCGGAAACCCGTAGGCCGCAGTAGACTGCTATATGCCCTCCAGGCACCTGTCATTCCTGACCACCGCAATGGGACCGACGGTCGCCCGAACGGTCCCCACGGTCACGGTCGAGCGCCGCGTAGGAACGGGTCAGTGGCAGCGGATCGCCACCCAATCAACGGGTATCGAGTTTAGTGACGCGGGCGCACCACCGGGATCCATTGTTTCCTACGGGGTCAGAGAGCTAAATCATGCCTTTGAGCCCCCTACTCGAACGTGGCTTGCATCAATCGTTGGCTCCGGGTTCCATCCGTGCGCATAGTCGTAATTGGAGGCACGGGCCACATTGGCACCTACCTCACGCCACGCCTTGTGGAAGCGGGTCACACCGTCACGTGTGTGAGCCGCGGCCTGCGGGAACCTTATTCTCCGCATCTTGCCTGGCAGAAGGTGGACCATCGCACCATCGACAGAGCGGAAGACAACTTCGGACGCACCATCCTTGCGTTGGAGCCCGATGTCGTGATCGATCTGATTTGCTATACCCTCGCCAGCGCGCAACATCTGGTGGAGAGCCTGAAAGGCAGGGTGAAACAATTCCTGCATTGCGGAACGGTCTGGATTCACGGCCCGGGGATAGAGCTTCCAGTGACGGAAGATCAAGCGCGCCGTCCCATCAGCGAGTACGGCCGCCAGAAAGCTGCCATTGAAGAATACTTGTTATACGAACATCGACAGAACGGTTTTCCAGCGGCGCTCCTCCATCCCGGGCATCTGGTTGGCGCCGGGTGGATACCGATCAATCCCGCGGCGAACTTCAATCCGCAGGTCTTCACCGATCTGGCGAATGGAAACGAAATCGCACTGCCGAATATTGGCAGGGAGACCTTGCATCACGTTCACGCGGACGACGTAGCGCAAGCTTTTATGAAGGCCATCGCAAGCTGGCCGAACGCCGCTGGGAACAGCTTTCACATCTGCTCACCCTCAGCGGTCAGCATGATCGGCTACGCGGATTCGGTGGCCGCGTGGTACGGCCGCGAAGCGCGGGTGCGTTTCCTGCCTTGGGAGGAATGGCGCAAATGCACGTCCGAAAAAGACGCTGAGCTAACTTGGGACCACATCGCGCGCTCGCCGATTTACAGTATTGAGAAGGCCCGGCGTGTTTTAGGTTATGAACCGCGCTATCGTTCCCTGGACGCGATCCGTGAATCGATATCCCGATTGGTTTTTCTTCCCGTTCAGAGTCTTTGAGTCTCTACAGCCGCTATCTAAACGGCTCTGCGGCCCCTCAGTGCGGGTGTGCCGCCATTCGAGGAACTTTCCCCGGAGCGGAAATGCAAGGCCACACTCCGCTTCTACGAAACCCGTGGGCTCGTCATTCCATTGTTATTGCTCCTTACGCGCGTGCGATGAGATCTCCTCAGGGTGTAGCTAAGAGCATCCGATGCCCGGACTTTGGCGAATTTGCGTTTTTCTTGGCGTCCTCGCCACTGCTGCCCCTGCCCAACCCATCGCCTTCAATCAGAACATCCGTCCCATCCTCTCTGATCACTGCTTCACCTGTCATGGGCCCGATGCCGCCAATCGTCAGGCTAACCTCCGGTTGGATCTCCCTAACGGAGCGCGCGGTCTTGAAACCGAAATCCTCCGCCGTGTCGCGTCTCCCAACGACGCCGAACGCATGCCGCCACCGGGCTCCGGCAAGCCAAGGCTCGTCTCAACTGAGATCGAACTGCTGCGCCGATGGATCGCCCAGGGCATGCCCTGGCAGCCTTTCTGGTCCTTCATTCCTTTGGAGCGGCCGGCGGTGCCGCTCACTAAGAACGCCTCGTGGCCCCAAAACCCCATCGACAGCTTTATCCTGGCGCGGCTGGAACGCGAATCGCTCCGCCCTTCGCCCGAAGCCGACAAGGCCATCCTCATTCGCCGCGTCTCGCTCGACCTCACAGGCCTTCCGCCCACGCCCGCCGAGGTGTCAGCATTCATCGCGGACAAATCTCCCGGCGCTTACGAAGCGGTGATCGACCGTCTGCTCTCCTCTCCGCGCTATGGAGAACGCATGGCTTACCGCTGGATGGAAGCCGCGCGGTACGACGACAGTAACGGCTATCAGACAGACGGTGCGCGCGACATGTGGCGCTGGCGCGACTGGGTCATCGATGCCTTCAATCGCAACATGCCCTACAACCGTTTCACCATCGAGCAACTGGCCGGAACCTGCCGAAGCGTTGCAAAGACGTAGACCAAGCCTCCGCAGCTTTGATCATGGACCTCGCGCAACGCGGCATGCTGGACGATACGTTAGTCATTTGGGGCGGGGAATTCGGCCGCACCGTTTACTGTCAGGGCCACCTCACTGCTACGGACTACGGTCGCGACCACCATGGCCGCTGCTTCACCATGTGGCTCGCGAGAGGCGGCATGAAGCCCGGCCTGACCTTCGGCGA
>Ga0116129_1000275_pt1 | contig 35789 bp, 29 predicted proteins | sample June2015DPH_17_2_FD_89732 | JGI IMG/M metagenome (GOLD analysis project Ga0116129, IMG submission 89732) | Peatland microbial communities from SPRUCE experiment site at the Marcell Experimental Forest, Minnesota, USA - June2015DPH_17_10 | ecosystem: Environmental > Terrestrial > Soil > Wetlands...
CGTAGCGGCCAACCCTTCGCGCCGCCGCAACGCGGGCACCGATACCCATCGGGCCAACGGAGCTGGAACAAGTATTCCCGGCAAGCCCCTTCGCTGCTGAAGCGGCCTTCCAACTCGCTGAGACTACGAGGATAGTCCTCCATGCCCCCCTACACTACATCTTGGGTTAACCTGAGGCAAGTAAATATCCCAGTTATGGGAGTTTAGAACCTCTATATTGAGATTCTGACGTTTTCCGCCAGGAAATCGTGGTTACCGAGGGAGCCCGAGGGCGAGTTGCGGGATGATCACAAGTTCCCGGAGTTTGAGCGCGGTAGCAACAACTTCTTTGCCAAAGGCAGTGACGTAGTACTTGTATGTGCTGCCGACCTTCTTGACGAGTCCGTGTGTTCGGAGTCGTTTGAGGAGGCGAGAGACCTGGTTGCTGCTGAGTTCTGGCAGGTGTCGCCGAAGTGTTTTGTTCTGCAGTCCGCTGATATTGAACTCCCCGCGAACGATAGAACAGAGCAGGTTCTCATCCTCCGCATCGAACAGGTTGAACCCGGAGTAGCGGCGCCCTTCCTGTTCCACAGGTTGCGAGAGTTTGTCGAGTTTGTTTCTTCCGGCACGGGGATCCTCAATCGCCGAGAGGAACTCCAGATAACGCCGGTTGGCAGCTTCCAGCAGTTCGCGCAGGGCCGGCAGACTGTAGATGGTCTTCTGCATGGAGGCCCATTTGGTTTCGCGTGAGCCGTCGCGGTGTTCTACCTCCCGGTAGTGCTTGAAAAAGGTCAGATCGTTGACCGTGGTCTCGATCCGGAGTATGAGGCCGAACTTGTCGTACAGCTTGATGGAAACCGGCCCCATAGTGTGTTTGATCCGCGTCCCTTCGCTGCGGAGGTTGAAACGGTTGCCCATTTCGCCTTCGAACTGCAGACTGAGTTTGCGCCCGAGGAATGTGGCAATGTTGTCCGGCTTCACGGTATGAATCGCCGTGCGCGCCAGGTTTTCATAGATCGCCTGCAGATCCGCCTGCTTGCGAAAGACGATGTCAGTGGCGTATTCGCACTGGACCACGCTCCAGTGATATCCGGTGGCGAAGTCGCGATAGATGGGGCAGCACCGCCGCGCGAACTCGTCGAGCCTGACGTGGATTCGTTTTGCTTCCCATCCATTGGAGATGCATTGCGCCCGTTGCCAGTCTGCAATGTGGCTGAACGCATTGTCAGCCATTCGATAGTCGATGCCTAGCTTGCTCAACTGGCCTGCTAGCCAGTTGTGGCCATTGAAGCAAACCTGCAGTCGGCACGGCAGCCATGTGGGCACACGTACGTGGCACAAGCCCAGATCCTCGTCCATGAAATAAAAGTAGTAATGCAGACACTTGCCATCATCTGGAACCAAATACGTCTTACCCGTCGGCTTGTTGTACCGCGGCTTGTAGGTCGAGCAGGGCTCCGTGGCCGAGAAAATGCAAACCAGCCCCGCCTGCTCGCCTCGGCTGGCCAGAATCTCTTTTACCCGGTCCTCCTTCCGGAAGTTCCGTTTGCGGACGAACTCGATCTCGATCCCCGCTTCGGAATCCATCTTCTCCGCGTTCTCCCGGATCCGGTTGCGGAATGGCTCGGCGAATTTCGGATAGTCGAATATCCGGATCTTCCTCTCGTACAGAAACGACGTCATTCCCCCGGCGAAGCAGATCTTCGGCAGCGTCCCGAAAACCAGCATCCGGTCCCATCAACCCAACACTCCGGCAATCTCCCCGGCGTGACGTTCCGTCAGTAGCTCAACGCCCACTCCCGCATCATAACCGGACCTGTTTGGTTCCGGCTACGCCGGGTTAGGTATTACGAACCCCTGCCCGAGGGGAACGGGCGAGGCTTGCGCGCGGTCACCGTGGGAACGCTTCAGGACTATCCGACCGAAGCCGCGGCCCGCAGGTCGGACGCGGCGCAGGCGATCATTCTGCGGATTAACGCTGAGCACACGCTGGGGCCTGTTACGGCTTTCACGGTGGGAGCGTTGATCGCGCGATACCAGAATGAAGAACTGCCCACACGCTACTCAACGCGGGTATCGTACCAATCCTACCTTGACAACTACATCCGCCCGCGCTGGGGGGAGACGGCGATCAATGGCGTCAGAGCAATGGCGGTTGGCTGAAGCGATTGACGTTGGCGCCCAAGACGCGTGGGCACATCCGATCGTTGATGTCCACGTTGTTCAAGTGCGCTCAGCGCTGGGAACTGGTCGAGAGCAATCCGATGCAACTGGTTCGGGTGAGGAATGTCAGCAAGCGCCTGGAAAGGCCGTCCGTGCTCACCGCGGAGGAATTTCACAAGTTGCTGCCGCACATTCGAGAGCCGTACCGAACCATGGTTTTGATTGCAGGTTGTCTGGGGCTCCGCGCCAGTGAGATCGTGGGTCTGCAATGGAACGACTTCGATTTCGAGAAGTCGACGCTGCTGGTGCAACGGGGCGTCGTTCATGGGCGTATAGACGATGTAAAGACGGAGTACTCACGCGACGTTGTACCAATCGCTCCGGAACTGGCCAGGGAGTTGTTGGCGTATCGCGAGGGTTGCTACCCAACCGAAGCGGGCTGGCTGTTCGCCAATCCTGCGACGGAAAAGCCCTATCACCAGGAGGAAATCCAGAAGAAGCACATTCGGAAGGCGGCGAAGGCCGCCGGCATCAAGTCCAAAGTCGGCTGGAAAACGTTCAGGCACAGCTACCGTTCGTGGCTCGACCAGACCGACGCGCCGATGCTTGCCCCCGATTGCGTGTGAGCCAATTGCCACTTTTCCGTCCGAGCCGCTTCACGCCCTGAACTCGCCGGATTCAAGCCGGCTTCGTGGCCGCGTCGTCACTTGCACCATGACGATTGTTCGGTTCGCGGTATGCCCAATCCGGTGTCCTCAATTATCATTTCTGCCGCTGGGCGCTCGTGCACAATCTGATAGGAGGCCAGGTCAGTTATCAGAAGCCAAGCGCCGCTCTCTATCAGTATGAAATTGCGAATGGTACGCTTGGGGCTGGACGCCAACTTGTGGGCGCGATTGCAGTTTGCAGTCGGGTCCAGGGAGTAGGCTGCTTTCAAAAGCGTAGGAGGCGGCGCTGGCGCCTTGTTCTTCAGAATCGCCGTTAGTGCATTGTTCACGGTGATGTGTGAACTCACCATCAATTGTGCGTAGCTTCGAATGGCTCGGGTGGTCCCCCTTGTTTCGGCAAGCCGCACCAAGTCAGCCTTTCCTGCCCCGAGATTTGCACTCCAGGAGATTGTGCATACGGAAAAATTAGTGAATTTGCCAAGCAAGTCATTCAAAGTGTCACAAATCGATACGAGTCCTACGCCGATCATGCGGCCCCCTGAATGCTGCCTGGGCGTCGCGTGATGGCTCTATTTCGACACCATGAGCGGGAACCGCGAAACAAACCGCTTTATCTCAAAACCCAGACAATTGGCGGATGAGTTGCACCAGTTGGAGTCGATGGCGGGAGCGGACGATGTCTTGACGTCTTCAGTTATTGAATCCAGCTAAGAGAGGAAATCGTGATCGATCGAATCGTCGGAAAGCTAGCAATCCCTGCGCTGCTCGCCGCGTGTGTCGGGGTCCTGACAATAGGCCGGGAACATTCGGATATGCCCGTACGCGCCGGGGCCGTCGGCTCCTCGCCCGCAACAAAGGCGGTGCTCGGCGCCACTACGCCAGCGGGTGCTGCCGGCGCCGGGTCGGGCGTCCCGGTGCAGCCGGACTGGGACAGCTCGGGGCAGAACAACCACAACACGCGGAGCGCTGCGGCCGAGCACACAATCGACGCTGGCAACGTTGGCAATCTGAAGACCGCATGGATATTCACTACCGCCGGTGACGTCTCGGCGACGGCGACCGTGGTCAACGGGGTCGCCTACTTCCCCGACTGGGGTGGCAAGCTCTGGGCCATCAACACCAAGACCGGCAACGCCATCTGGTCGCACGATGTCAGCGAGTACACCGGAACCGCTGGCTCGGCCTCGCGGACGAGCCCGGCATACTGGAATGGCGAGCTCGTCATCGGCACCGGCAACCTGATGACCGCCGACCTCAGCCCGGCGTTCGAGATCGGCATCAACGCTCGTAGCGGCGCGATGCTCTGGCGTACCATAACCGATGCCAGCCAAGCCGCTATCGTGACTGGATCGGCAACGATCGACAACGGCATCGTTTACACAGGAGTCTCCTCCAAGACCGAGCACACGACGATTGCGCCAACATTCCGCGGCTCCGTGGAGGCGCTGGACGCGCGCACTGGCAAGATCCTGTGGAAGACCTATACGGTGCCCGCTGGTTTCAACGGTGGCGCCGTGTGGAGCAGCCAGCCAGTCGTCGACCACAAAACAGGCATGCTGTACGTCACCACCGGCAACAGCTACTCGGTCCCGAATGGGTACTGCGTAAACCCTGGGCAGACGAATTGCAAGCGGCTGCCACTCGACGCCTACATTGATAGCGTTGTGGCTCTCCGCTTGACCACCGGCCAGATCGTGTGGGCCCATCACACCCTGGCGGCGGATACCTGGACGATGGCCGACCCTAACGCCTCGCCGGACTTCGATTTCGGCGCCGACCCGAATCTCTACACCACGACAATTGAGGGCAAAAGGACCGATGTGCTGGGCGCGGGCCAGAAGAGCGGTATGTACTATGCGCTGGATCCCGCGACCGGCAAGGAGATTTGGGCGACGCAGGCCGGCCCGGGCGGAGTCCTCGGGGGCATCGAGTGGGGCACATCTGCTGACGGCGAACGCATCTACGCGGCTATCACCAACGGCAGCCACAAGACGTACACCTACACCACTTACGATGGACGGAAAAAGACCACGAGTGGCGGCTTATGGACAGCGCTGGACGCAGCCACCGGAAAGATTCTGTGGCAGACCGCCGATCCACAGGGTTCCCGGTACATCACAGATGGCTTTGTCTCTAGCGCGAATGGCGTGGTCTACGCCGGCTCTTCGGGCGGGAATTTCTATGCCATGGACGCAAGGACCGGTCAGATCAAGTGGACCTTCCCCAGCGGCGGAGCCGTATGGTCGGGCGCGGCAATTGTGGACGGCGCCGTTTATTGGGGCAGTGGATACGACACTCGGGAACGCAAGTTGCCGTACGACGGCAACAACAACAAGTTCTACGCGTTCTCGCTGAACAGCCGCTGACCGGTGCGGCGGAGGAAGGTGACCGGGGTCGATTACCACCTCGGCCTGCGGATCCAACTTCTCGTAAAAGGGATTCTGCCCCCGCAGCGGCAGCATGATTTTATGGGTCCCACAAGGAGGGTGCATCATGAAAGTCGGATTTATCGGTCTCGGGAGCATGGGAGCGGGAATGTCTCGCAACCTGCTCAAAGCGGGCCACGATCTGGTCGTTTACAACCGCACACGAAGCCTCGCCCAAGAAATGCGAAGTCTCGGAGCGAAAGTCGCCGACTCCGCCTCGGAAGCGGCGGTCGGAGTCGAAGTGCTCATCACGATGCTGGCTGACGATCGCGCTGTGCAAGATGCGATCTTCGAACCCGGGCGTGCAATTGAATCGTTACCGGAGAGAGCGGTCCATATCTCGATGAGCACTATCAGTGTGGATTTGTCTCGCAGGCTTGCAAAGTCGCATGCGGGGAAACGTCAGAACTATATCGCGGCTCCTGTTTTTGGCCGGCCGGACGCTGCGGCTGCGGGCAAGCTGTTCATCGTGTCGGCGGGGCCAAGTGAATCGATCGACAAATGCCGCAGCCTGTTTGGCGCGATGGGGCAAAAAGCTTTTACGATTAGTGAAGATGCGCCCGCTGCCAACTTAGTTAAGCTCAGCGGAAACTTCCTGACCACCACCGTGATTGAGAGCCTAACCGAGTGCTTTGCACTGATGCGGAAATTTGGCGTCGATCCACGAAGGTTCCTGGAAGTGCTCACGGAGTCCATGTTCTCGGCGCCGGTCTACAAAACCTATGGGGGCATCATCGCGTCAGAACAGTTTGAGCCGGTGGGTTTCAAATTGTCGCTTGGATTCAAGGACAACCGGTTGCTCCTGGCAGCGGCTGAAGAGGCTTGGGTTCCCATGCCGATGGCCAGCCTTATGCATGATCGGTTTGTGGCGGCCCTGGCGCAAGGATTGGAAAACGCGGACTGGTCAGCAATCGCCCGTGTCACCTACGGCAATGCCGGACTATGAGACGGCAGGCCGAAGGGTCAAAAACCTCATGCGGCCCGCCGGTGGTAATACTTGAGAAGACCGCCGAACACTCGCTGCGCTCGATTGATGGTCCCGGGCTTCTCGACAGTTCCTCGCCTTCCCCAGGTGATTGCGTTCGCTACGATAAATGCTCTTGGAATTCCGTCAGCGCTCTCCTTAACGAAGCTTCCCGAACAAGATGAGTTGGACAGGCACTCCTCTTTGACCGACCGCACCCAGCGTTCCGCAAAAGCATCGGGCCGGGCGGAGGGAGTCGCAGACATTTCACACCCCCTGCCGCCAGGGTCTGTCGGAATTCAGTGCAGAACTTGGCATCGCGATCCTGCAAAACGTAGCGACAGCCGTGCTGTGCGCGAAATCGACGCTCTAGTGGCATACATGACCTTCGCCGAAGAAGCGCCATGGGGCGAGCCGTGCACGGCGTCTCGCAGTTCACGCAGAGCTTTGCGCAACGGCGGCCGCGCGACCGGCAAGGCCGCAGTCTTCGCGATTTCGACCTGGAACACCGTCTTTTCCGTTATCCGCTAAGCTTCCTCATTTTATAGCGCCGCTTTCGACGCCCTGCCGGATCGCTTGCGGGAGCGGATCTATGCGCGGCTGTTTGAAGCGCTCAGCGGGCGCGACCAGAGTCCGCGATTCTCGCGCTGGCAAGAACCAGAGCGCCGGGCGGCGCTGGAAGTTCTGCGGGAGACCAAGGCGAACCTGCCGGCCTATTTCGGCCGATTCAGGTTCGATAGTCGTGGTGAGCGTCTTTTTTTCATTTGCATCTTGACATCGTTGTCGATACATCCTTTTGTCTATACAATAAGCAGAGTATGATTTGCCCCTCTATCCGCGCTGTTGTATCGCACAGAACTGGATACCTCCCGGTTCCATTAGCGAAAACAGTCAACGCGGATCCTAAAATTTGAATTCTCAAAAGGTCGCCTGGGTTTGCCGAAGGCCGAACCCGACATTGAAGGAAAGCAGACAGGAAAGCCATGCGAAGTTTAACGATATTCGCCAGCTCCATGGTTGCCCTTTCTCCATCACTGCGCGGTCGACGAAGTTTGGCGACCTTTCGCGCAGAGGGCGGGAGGGTGATTGGGAAAGCGTCTTAGCCCGTAGACTGGAAACTTCGCAAAGTCGCGAGACTATCGCGAACTCCCCGAATGGCGCGAAGGTGCTGGAGGGCACTGGGAGCGTTCAGACTTTCTTAAAATTAAAGCGGAACTTGTTGAGCTTCAGCGGATGGATCTTCGATTTCAACCTGGAGTACGGCAAGCTAAGTGCCCGTCGGTGTCACCTGGCCGTCAGTCGCTGTTGAACTACCGACGGGTCCGCTGGGGACCTTCAAGTGAGCCGCTTGAAGAGCAGCGCGCAGAGATCGGCATCCGGCTTGCTTTGGATGTGTGGCGCGAACAGGTAAGGATCAAACAATCCTGGGAAAGAGCGACGCCGTCAGGTTGAAGGGCGGGCGGAGTAGGCAATCGAACTCAGCCGAAATGGAGTGGTGGAGATCTCAAGCGCAGGAATCCAGTGGGAGGCCGGTTGTCCGCCGGCAACGTCGAGCATATTGGATCGACCAGACCGAGCGCAGAGCATGGTTCCTGGCGGAAATTCTCGGGCGGACGTAGCCATCGCCGCAGGGCGAAAATCAGCGCCGGCGTCGCCCGTTTCCGGTGCGCGCCAGCGAATTCCGGGCATCACAAAGGTTCGAACGTGTCAGTTGTCGCGCCTCCTCTGAGAATTGATTGCCAAGGATCTGATTGGGGTGGCCAGTCTCCGGCTCTGGCCGGCGCCCTCACTTTCTAACGGATACAGCGGGTCGAAAGCCCTCCTCAGAGAGGCGGAATGCCTGTCCCACATGCGGCCTGTTCCGTCCTCTCGATCTGCTCCACCCCCGACGCAGCGATTCATCCTTTTCGATTTGATCATGAATTCCACTTGCACGTTCTTGGGGCTTTTGTTGGCCTCAGACCTCCGGCGACGGGAAGTCACAAGAGTCGCAATGTAGACTCTGCTGGCCCGGAAACGTGTCCAAGAACTTCAGGTGCAACTATGAGAAGCACGGTGGCACTTGAGTTGCAATTAGGGTCGGCATGAGCACCATCAGAGCAAAGACCTTCTGCGAACATCCGCGACGCCAACGAAGAGTTGTCCAACGCATTCTTGTTTTGGGCGCCATACTCGTTGGCAATGCCGTTGCTCAACAGAGCGCGAACTCCCCTGCCGACCCCTTCGTACCGGATACTCCCGGCGGCGCTCACGCAGCTACGGACCTGCGCGTATCTGGACCTAATCCCGATGGCTGGCTATACCCGATCACCAAGCTGAACGAGTTCCTGCCCCATTGGCTCCAATTCGGCGGACAGTTTCGCGATCGCCTGGAAAGCCAGGATGGGCTCGGCTATGCGCCCGTCAATGACGTGTACGATTTGACTCAACTCCGCATCGGTGTTTACATTCAGCCCACGAGCTGGCTCAAATTAGTCGGCGTAACCCAGGATTCGCGAGTCTTCTTTAATCACCATGTAGCAACGGGGTCTCCTTATCAGAACATCTGGGATATTCGGGAGGCCTATGTGGAGCTGGGCAGCTCGAACGAAGGCTGGTTCGATCTGGTCGGCGGGCGCCAGATGTTCAGTTTTGGCGACGAGCGAGTCATCGGGCCTTCCGACTGGCTGAACATGGGGCGGACGTTCGATACCGTTAGAGCCGACATCCACCACTCTGGCGTCAACATCAGTATCTTCGCGGCATCGGTGATTTACGCTATCGACGGCCAGATCGACCACCACATTGAAGGTAACAATATCTATGGAATCTACAGCAGCTTCGCGCATCTTCTCCGGCACGCGACCGTCGAACCCTATCTGTTATGGCGAGTTGCTCCCAGTCTCGCGGAGCTGCCGGAAACCGAAGGCCGAGGGCATCTCAATGAGGTGACGGGAGGAGCTCGGGTGGCCGGCACGCTACCTGACAATTTCGACTACGACGTCGAAATGAATAAGCAAACCGGATCGTTGGGGGCCGATACCATCGACGCTTGGGCCGGGCACTGGAATGCAGGCTATACCTTTATCAATTCGCCCGCTCAGCCCAGGCTATTTGCCGAGTACAATTACGCCTCCGGTAATAAGAACCCAAACGGCAACACTTGGGGCACGCACGACCAGATATATCCTTCCGCTCACGACAAAATTGACTTCGCCGATCAATTCGGCTGGAGGAACATCGAGGACGTCCGCGCCGGCGTTGACGAAAAGGTTGGAAAAAAGTGGACGTTGACGGAGATGGCTGACGATTTCTGGCTGGCGACAAGAAACGATGCGGTGTATGCTTCGAGTGGCGCTATCTCCATAGCCCCTCATCCGGGGGCTACCAGTAGCCATCTGGGATCGGAACTCGACTTGATTGCGGAATACAAGCCTAACCGGCACGTAAGCTATGGTTCCGGTTTTTGTCATTTGTTTACTGGCCAGTACTTGAAGGAAGCTACACGCGGCAAAGGCTACGACTACCCGTTTGCCTACGTAACTTATATTTTTTGAATTGATTTCGGAAACAGGAAGGGAGACATCATGGCTGACATTGAGAATGACGATGCGAAGTTAAGTAGACGAGATGTTTTTGGGCTGGGCTCTGCGGCCCTCGCCGCCGCCACCATCACGATGGCGGGAGTGAGGACGGCGAACGCGCAGCAGACGGCTAAGCATACTGCTCCGAACGAGAGCGATCCCGGACCGCAAAACCGGCCCCTGGCCGCGGAGAATCCGGATTCCGAGTGGTCTCCACCCACCGACAGCGGCACCGTAAAGCCGTTCAAGTATCCCTTCTCCTTCGCCCGCAAGCGTGTGCTAAGCGGCGGTTGGACCCGCCAGGTTACGGCGCGCGAATTGCCGATTTCGACAACCATGGCGGGCGTGGAAATGCGGCTCACGGCCGGCGGAGTGCGCGAGCTTCACTGGCACGTGGAAGCCGAGTGGGCCATCATGCTGAACGGCAAAGCGCGCATTACCGCGGTGGACCAGGACGGCAGGAGTTTCGTCAGCGACGTGGGCGAGGGGGACTTGTGGCTCTTCCCGCCCGGAGTGCCGCATTCCATTCAGGGGTTAGGCCCGGACGGCTGCCGCTTCCTGCTGGTATTCGACGATGGGAACTTCGACGAGTTCCACACATTCCTGATTACCGACTGGCTCTCGCATACGCCCAAGGAAGTTCTTGCGAAGAACTTCGATGTGCCGCAATCGACCTTTGACGCGGTTCCCCAAAAAGAGCTGTTCATCTTTCAAACGGCTCTTCCCGGCGCCCTGCAGGCGGAGCAGACTGAGGCGGCGAAAGGGACCGGGACTGTGCCCAAGCGTTTCGACTTCAAAGCGAGCGCTATGAAGCCCACTAAGGTTACGCGCGGCGGAGAAGTGAAGATCATCGACTCCAAAATTTTTCCAGTGACGCCGATTTCCGCGGCAATCGTCACCCTGAAGCCCGGAGGACTGCGCGAATTGCACTGGCATCCCAACGCAGATGAGTGGCAATACTACATCACCGGCAAGGGGCGCATGACCGTATTCGCTGCCGGGTCCACCGCCCGCACTATGGATTTCGAGGAGGGGGATGTTGGTTACATCCCGATTTCCAATCCGCATTACATCGAGAACACTGGCGACGCGGACCTGGTTTTTATCGAGATGTTCAGGAGTAGCGAATACCAGGACATCTCCCTGGCGGAGTGGATGGCGCATACGCCGCACTTACTGATGAATCAGCATCTGGGAGTGGGAATGTCGATGCTCAATAGCATTCCGGAGCAGGAAGCGGTGGTAGTGCCGCTATAGAGGGTGATTTGATTTCGGTCGCGGAATATGGGATCTTGGCCCTCCGCACTTGTCTCCGTGGCGTCTGCGATCGGCGCTCAGTTGATCCGCGTATCTGTGGCGTTGCACTGACGTGTTTTTGTTGGGCGAGGTTTTGAGTGCGCAGCAAGTCGCAGCACAGTCGGCCGGTTCCTGGCGCTGGGGAGAGCGATATGACGTTCGATGCCATGAGAAGGTAATTCTTGAATTCCTTGAAGTAGTTACTGGCGCTTCGGTGCTCGCCGGCGTTTCGTGGTTCGCGAAAGGCGCGGAATCCACCGGCGAGATTCCGCGCCGTAGACTCGGCCACACAGGGGAAATGGTCTCCGTGGTAGGTCTGGGCGGATACCACCTTGTCCGGCCAGACCTCGAAGAGGCAGAGAGTATTCGCATTGTGCGCGCAGCGATCGATCAAGGAGTTAACTTCCTCGACAACTGCTGGGACTACAACGGCGGGCAGAGCGAGCTTCGCATGGGTAAGGCGCTACGCGACGGCTATCGCCACCGCGCGTTCCTGATGACCAAAATCGACGGCCGGGACAAGAAAACCGCCACGCAACAGATCGAAGACTCGCTGCGCCGGCTCGAGACCGGTCACATCGATCTTCTGCAGTTCCACGAGGTCATTCGCATGGATGATCCGGATCGCGTCTTCGCGCCGGGCGGCGCCATGGAAGCGGCTCTCGAGACCAGGAAGGCGGGGAAAATCCACTATATCGGCTTTACGGGCCACAAGAGTCCCGCCATCCATTTGAAGATGCTCGCAACCGCGGAGAGTCATCGGTTCCGATTCGACACTGTGCAGATGCCGTTGAACGTAATGGATGCGCATTACGATAGCTTCGAAAAGAACGTCTTACCCGTGCTGGTGAAGAACGATATCGGCGTGCTTGGAATGAAGCCGATGGGCGACCACATCATACTTGATAGCAAGACTGCCTCCCCGGTCGAATGCCTGCATTATGCCATGAACCTTCCAACCAGCGTCGTAATCACCGGTTGCGACTCGATGCGAATCCTCGATCAGGCGGTGGGCGCAGCGCGGAGTTTCCGGCCGATGAAGCGCGCCGAAGTCGAAGCCCTTCTGGCGAAGACCGCGCAGGCCGCGCAAGCCGGCAAGTATGAGCAGTACAAGACGACTCATACGTTTGACGGAACATATCAGAATCCTCAGTGGTTAGGCTGAGAGGGTGCAACGTCCTGTCGGCAGGCGCGTCGCCATGACGTCACACCTCTTTACCAGCGCAGCCGTAACCTGCTGAGAATATGACGCCAGGGCTGGCAGCCTGCTTGCAAATTATTCCCAGTGAGAGAGATCCAGCATGCGACCAGCAGCACTGTATGTTACCGGAGTAATCGCCGCGCTTGGCGTCACATTGGCGCTGAGTTCGGAACCGCGGGATTGGCCCGAGGGCGGAACTAGTATTCCGGGCGCCGCTCAGAAAGAGATTGGATCAGTTGAGCAAGAGATCAACCGCATTGAGGACGACACCCTGTCGAGAGTGCTCCATGAGCCTCTCGACGGATCGCAACAGGTGATGATGCTCGGCAAGCTGCTGTTTTACGACCGGCAGTTGTCTGTCCGGCGGAACGAAGCTTGCGCCTTCTGTCACATGCCTGAGGCGGGATTCGCCGGACCGGTGAGCGAACTCAATCGGACCACTGCCGCCTATCCCGGATCGGTGCGCACCCGCTTCAACGCGCGCATACCACAGACCCATGGGTACGCCAGTTACTCGCCGGTGCTGCACTACAATGCTCTCCAGGGCGACCTGGTGGGCGGAGCCTTCTGGGACATGCGCGCTACGGGACAGCGGCTGAACAGTCCGCTTGCGGAGCAGGCGCAAGGGCCGCCTCTCGATCCGAATGAGATGGGAGTCATCGACGCGGCCTGCGTGGTGTATCGCGCATCCGCGCGGCCGTACCGGCCCATGGCGGAGCGCTTGTGGGGCGCCCAGGCGTTCGCCATCCGATGGCCGGCGGACATTCAAGCGGTTTGTGACCGGCCTGGTCCGGCGCCGAAGGCGGATCCCTTGCCCGTGCATGTGACGCCGGTGGACCGAGGAATCGCGCAAGCCACCTACGACAAGATTGCCGCGGCCATCGCTGCTTACGAAGGGTCCAATGAAGTGAATTCGTTTTCTTCGAAGTACGACTATGTCATGGCGGGCAAGGCGAAGTTCACTGCCGACGAAGACGCCGGTTATCAGTTGTTCCGCAGCGGCGCCACCCATTGCAACGAGTGTCACCGTGACGGAGGTCCGGGCGAGGAGCCGTTGTTTACCGATTTCACGGCTTCGAACCTGGGGCTGCCTCCGAACCATGCGATGCCCTATTACAAAGAGAACCAGCCTGACGGTATCGGATATACAGCCAACGCGCTTGGCCCGAGCTTTCTCGACGCAGGGGTGGGCGGATTTCTCGAAGGCCCGCAGAATCCGGATCGAGAGTGGAGGCCGCTGGCGAAATCCTTCATCGGCAAGTATAAGACGGCCACTTTGCGAAACGTCGATAAGCGGCCGCGTCCGGATTTCGTCAGGGCCTACATGCACAACGGCTATCTGAAATCGCTCAAGGAAGTGGTGCACTTCTATAACACTCGCGACGCGCTGCCGCGCTGCCGGGCCGGCGATCCCGGAGAGAAAGTAAGCTGTTGGCCGGCGCCCGAAAACCCCGAGACCATAAATCGGAGGCAGTTGGGCAATCTCGGACTTACCAGCCAACAAGAGGATCAAATTGTGGCGTTCATGAAGACACTGACGGACGGCTATATGCCAGCTGCCAAGTAGAGGAGACTTATTATGACTACACAAAATCGATGGCTCATCGCTGCCGCGGGTGTGCTGATGCAGATTGCGTTTGGCGCCGTATACGCGTGGAGCGTCTTCCGCATTCCGTTGTCGCATGCTCACGGCTGGACTATTGCCGAAGTCACGGCCGCGTTCGAGATCGCTATTTTTATCGTCGGGTTCGCGGCCTTCGCGGGCGGACTGTGGATGAAACGGAGCGGACCGCGCCCTGTCGCGCTGGCGGGCGCGATTCTCTATGGACTGGGTACCATGCTGACGGGAACGGCGCACAGCTTGAGCACGCTCTACCTGGCGTACGGTGTCATCGGCGGCGCGGGGCTCGGCTTAGGATATATCGTGCCCATCGCCACCCTGGTCCGATGGTTCCCCGACAAGCGCGGCATGATTACGGGCCTGGCAGTCGCCGGCTTCGGAGCGGGCGCACTGGTAACCGCGCCGGTGGCGAATTCGCTGATCGCTTCTGTAGGCGTCGGCCGAACCTTCGAAGTTCTTGGACTGGCGTACTTGGTCGTAGTCTTGGCGTGTGCGCTGGCGATGCAGAATCCTCCCGAGGGTTATGTCCCTGCGGGATATAGCGCCGCAGGCTCGCAGCGCGGCAGATCGGCGAGGGACTTCACACTCCGGCAGGCGCTCGGTACCTGGCAATGGTACGCGCTGTGGCTTACCTTGTTCCTGAACACGACGGCGGGAATCGCGATCATTTCGCAGGCTTCTCCTATGGCGCAGGAAATCTCGGGCGTGTCAGCCGCGACTGCCGCGGGCATGGTGGGGCTTATCTCGATCGCCAATGGCTCCGGACGTTTTCTGTGGGCCTGGTTCTCCGATGCAGTGGGGCGGCGGACGGTGTTCCTGATTATGTTCCTGCTGCAGTCCGCGGCATTTCTACTGCTTTCGCAGGTTCATCGGTTTTCGCTGCTCTCGCTGCTGGCATTCGTTATCTTGCTGTGCTACGGCGGCGGATTCGGCGCCATGCCGGCATTCGCTACCGACTACTTCGGCGCGGGGCAGATCGGATCGATCTATGGCATGATGCTCACCGCCTGGGGCTTCGCGGCGGTGTTCGGTCCGAGCCTGGTAGCAGAGATTCGCCAGGCGACCGGTCATTATCAGGGCGCGATGAGTTGGCTTGCGCTCGCGACTCTGATAAGCACGGTTGTGCCGCTGCTCCTGCGCCCGCCGCGGGAGAGGCAGTCGCGCGATCTCAGGGTGGAAGGGGTTGGCACTCCTTACCGCGTCAGGTCATAAGCGGGTGAGGATAGGCATCGGGTTCCTGGTCGATGGGCCGGTGCAGGCACTTGAAGTCCTTTTCGATTAGAAGCTGCACCCCAGTTTGCGACTGGGTCTCGATGCCGGTCTGATCGCTTTCCACCCAGTCCGTGACCTCATGCATCGGGATCGTCACCCGGATTGTGCGTCCATCGAAGGTTGCGCACATGGTTTGCGTCATTGACGAGCCCTGCAGAAGATAACTAAGCGAGTGTCCGGGCGCGAACTCAATGTGCGATTCTACAATCCCGAGGTTGCGGACCTGGGCGACTTCCTTCTGCGTGAGCCGAAGACGTAGTGAATTTCCCTGAATACGAAGTTTCACAAAAGACCCACAATCCGATGACTTCCCGAGTACACATTGAATCGCCCGTTGCGGAGGAAGCCGATCAGCGTCATGCCCGACCGTTCCGCGGTGGCGACCGCCAGGCTGGAAGGCGCCCCCACGGCGGCCATCACTGGAATCCCTGCCACCAGCGCTTTCTGTACAAGTTCGAAGCTGGCGCGGCCGCTCACTAACAGAAGCGACGCGCTCATCGGCATGCGCCGCTCCAATAGCGCCGCCCCCACCAGTTTGTCCACAGCATTGTGCCGTCCGACATCCTCGCGCAGACACTCCAATTTGCCGCGGAGATCGAAACGCGCCGCAGCATGCAATCCCCCGGTGCTTTCGAAGATACTCTGAGCGCTGCGGAGTGAATCCGGCAACCGGTGGATGATTTCCGGCGAGAGCTGGATGTCGTCCGGCGGCAAGATGGGACAGGCATTCACTTCCAGATCCTGCAAGGACGCCTTCCCGCAGACGCCGCACGCGGACGTCATCACAAAGTTTCGCTGCGCCTGCACCGGGGAGCGCGGTTCTCCGTCCAACTCCACCACTACGACATCCGGCCTACCGTCGCTTGGGCGACCCATCCGCCGAATCTGGGAAATATCCTGGAGCATCCCTTCGGAATGCAGAAAGCCCGCCGCCAGTTCGAAGTCGTTTCCGGGAGTTCGCATAGTGATGGTGAGGCTGCGATTTCCCAGTCGAATCTCCAGGGCCTCCTCGACTGCGAGCAGGTCATCGGCACGCGATGCGGCGCAACCTTCCACCCGGCCGATCGGGACCGGTACAACCGCGACGTTCACAGCGCCTTCCCTACGCTTTCCAGCAGATCGAGCGTGACCGCCATCGCATGGCGGCTATTCTCACTGCCCGCCCTGCGCAGCAATTGCAGCAGCCCCGGCGCCTGGTGCGCCTTCTCGCGCTCCGCTCCTGCCACGGCGGTGCGAACCAGGCTCTCCAGAACTTCCGGCGGGATGCTGGTAAAGAACTTCGTCAACAGAATGAAATTGCGCATCCCCCGGAGCGACTCCGGAGCACCGGCCGCGGCTGTTAAGATGCCGGCTAAGTGGTCGCCGGCGCCGACCAATCCACGCAGTAAGTCCAGGACACCGCGGTCGTGTAGGAGCTGCAAGAGTTCCAGCGCGGAGACGATGGCATCGGTATGCTTGTGCAACGCATCTTCCAGGCGTTCCGCCGGGTCTGCGCCTTTGGGCGCCAGCGTCAATGGAATCGGTTGTGCCATGGGACTTTATCCTTCCCGCTTCGTCTCGATCTTCACCGGTTCGATTTGGACCAACTCGCCCGGGAAGCGATAGCCGGGCTGCCGCCATTTTCGTTCTACTTCCACGCCGCTCTGCGGAGTAGGATGGCCGAAGCGGTGATTGATACGCGGCAACGGACTCTCGCCGGTCCGGGCGAGCACCTCCATGCGAACCGCAGTCTCCTTGTAGGCCGGGGTGTGCGTCGAAGGGTCGGTGTGGCTGCCCGTGAGCAGATTGACGGGGCTGGTGCTGGAATTCATCGGCATGTAGAGCTCGCCATCCTGTACCCGGTCGGTGACCAACGCACGCACATGCAAGCGGCCGTGCCGCGAAGTAAGCTGCACCATGCTGCCGCTCTCGATACCGCGCGAGCGTGCCAGTTCCGGCGATACCTCGACGAAAGTGTCGGGAGTTTTTTCATGGATGCCGGGGCTGCGATAAGTCAGATTGCCTTCGTGAAAATGTTCCAGCAGACGGCCATTATTCAAATGTAGGTCGTATTCCGCGTCTCTACATTCCTGCGGTTCGCGCCAGACAAGCGGATACAGGCGCGCCTTCCCGTCGGGGAACGCGAAGTTTTTCGTATAGAGCAGCGGCTGGTCGCTCCCGTCCGCTGCTACCGGCCATTGCAGCGTCTTATAGCCTTCGAGCCTCTGGTAATTAACGCCCGCAAACATGGGCGTGAGCGCGGCGACCTCATCCATCACTTCCGAAGGATGGCGATATTTCCAGCCCGCGCCCAGCCGGTTGGCGACGTCCTGTATGATGATCCAATCGGGCCGGCTTCCAGGGATAGGTTCGAACACCTGGTAGAGCCTTTGGACGCGCCGCTCCGTGCTGGTGAACGTCCCTTCCTTTTCGAGGCTAGGGCTCGCCGGCAACACCACATCGGCGTATTGGCAAGTGGCGCTGAAGAAAATATCCTGGATCACGAAGAATTCGAGTTTCCGGAACGCCTCGCCCACGTAGTTGGCATTGGAGTCGACGAGGCTCATTTCCTCGCCGCACAGATACATCGACCGCAAATTGCCGTGGTGAATCGCGTCGACCATTTCGTGATTGTCGAGACCCTTGGTTGTCGGCAGCTCGACGCCCCAACCGACCCGGAACCGTGCCCGAACCTCGGGATCGTCCACCGATTGATAGCCCGACAACAGGTTGGGCATCGCGCCGTGATCGCTGGCGCCCTGGACGTTGTTGTGGCCGCGTAATGGATATGCTCCCGTGCCGGGCCGCATGTAATTACCGGTGACGAGCAATAGATTCGAAATCGCAGTGGAGGTGTCGGACCCGTTGCTCTGCTGGGTGACCCCCATCGCCCAGAGGACACAGACACTCTTCGCTTCGGCAATCATGTGAGCCACGCGCTTGAGGGTCTCCACGGGCACATTGCAGGTCTTGGAAGCGAACTCCAGAGTGAACGGCTCCAGACTTTGGCGATACTCCTCCAGACCGTTGACCCAGCGGCTCAGGAAATCGGAGTGGGCGAGGCCTTCGTCCAGGATGTAACGGGCGACGGAGCACAGCCACGCGATGTCGGTGCTCGGAGTCGCTCGCAGATGGATATCGGCGCGGTGCGCCATCTCATTTTCGCGTAAGTCGGAGACGATGAGCTTCTGCCCGTGCAGCTTGTGGGCGCGCTTCACGCGTGTGGCCAGCACAGGATGGCTCTCGGCAGTGTTGCTGCCGACGATGAGCACCAGCTCGGCCTGCTCGATATCGGAGATGGAGCCCGAGTCGCCGCCATATCCGACCGTGCGGAACAACCCCATGGTGGCGGGCGCCTGGCAATATCGCGAGCAGTTATCGACATTGTTGGTCCCGACAACGGCACGAGCCAGCTTCTGCATCAGGAAGGCTTCTTCGTTGGTGCATTTCGACGACGCGATGAAGGCCAACGCGTCGGGACCGTGCGCCGCTTTGATCTCTCCGAAACGGCCGGCGATCAGGTCCAGCGCTTCGTCCCATTCGGCTTCCCGGAAACCGTCGCCCTCGCGAATCAGGGGCTTCGTGAGTCGATCCTTGTTGTTGACGAAGTCCCAGGCGAACTTGCCTTTGATGCACGTAGAAACGCCGTTAGCGGGGCCCGCGGCCGGCTCCACTTTCAGAATGTGGCGGTCCTTGGTCCATATATCGAAGCTGCATCCGACGCCGCAATAGGTGCAGACCGTTTTGGTGCGACGGACGCGGGTAGTCCGCATGGCCGATTCCGCTTCGGAAAGACCGAGGATCGTGGAGTAGCCGATTTCCGCCTCGAGACCCTTCACTACTTCGATCATGCTGCCTAAGACCGGTTTGCTGAAGCCCGTCAGGAAGCCCGCGTGCCCGAGCATGGTTTTCTCCATGAGGGCATTGCACGGGCAAACCGTCACGCAGTGTCCGCAGGAGACGCAGCTCGATTCGCCGATCGCCGCGCCGCCATCCCATAGAACGCGAGGGTGCGGATCTTCCCAGCGGATGGACAGCGTCTCGTTGACTTGCAGGTCCTGGCAGGCCTGCACGCAGCGGCCGCACAGAATGCACTGATTAGGATCGTAGCGGTAGAACGGATTACTGTAGTCGACCTGGTACGGCTTCTCCTGAAACGGGTAACGCTGGTGTTCCACGGCGAGCAGTTTGGTGGTGTTGTGGACGGTGCAGTTGCCGTTGTTGTTATCGCACACCGTGCAGTAAAGATCGTGATTGTGCAGAATGCGGTCGAACGCCTCGGTGCGGGCGGCGTGCGACCGTCCCGCCGTGGTGGAGACCTTCATTCCAGCAGATGTCACCGTCGCGCAGGCGCGAACCAGCTTGCCATCCACTTCCACGATACAGGTGTCACAGGTCTGGATCGGCCCTAATATCGGGAGGTAGCAGACCTGCGACAGTGGTATGTCGGCACGATTGATCGCGTCGATCAAGCGATCTCCCGCTGCCACGTCATGGGGAGTCCCGTCAATGGAGATCTGGATCATAGCTCAAGCCTTCGCTTCCCTATGCAATCGACGGCCCAGGGGGAATTTACGACGCATTATAACCATATACTCCACCCTCGGTGTCGGCCAATCGACACTCTATCGACACATTGAGGGCGTGGCGCAGACGCAGCCGTGCCTGCGACACGATCCCAATCACGCAGCCTGCAGCGCCATGGATTGATAGATTTCCAACAGGTCGTTGGTATCGAGCTCGATCTCAGCCGCACCGATTACGCCGTCCACCTGTTGAGCTTTGCGGATGCCCACGATTGCCCCGGTGACCGCCGGATTCCGCAACGTCCAGGCGATCGCTACCGCGCCAGGCGTCACGTTGTAACGTTGGCCAATAGAGCGCAGCGTTTCTACAAGGTGCAAATTGCGGGTAAGCGCCGGCTCCAGGAAGTTCGTGCTCCGTTTTCGCCAGTCGTCTTCGGGCATTGCCGCAATCCGCTGCCGCGTCATACCGCCGCTCAGCAGACCGGAAGCCATCGGTGAGTAGACGATTACGCCGATTTGGTGCTGCATCGCGAACGGCAAAGTCGAGTCCTCAACTTCGGTAGCCAGCAGCGAATATGGCGGCTGAAGCGATGTGATCGGCGCCACTTTGATGGCACGCGCCACTTGCTGCGCGTTGAAGTTCGAGACCCCGATATTCCGTATCTTGCCTTCCGCTTTGAGCTTCGCCAATTCTTCCACGGCCTCTTCAATCGAACCGGGAGAAGCTGATTCCGGGTTGCCCTTCCAGGCGGGCCAGTGGATTTGATAGAGATCGATCGCATCGAGCCCCAATCGCTTCAGGCTGGCTTCGGCTTCCCTTCGAATGGAGGCCGCTCGCAGATTGTGGGAAATGGTTCCGGATTCATCCCATACCAGGCTGCACTTGGTGAAGACATAAGGGCGCTTGCTCAGCCCGCGGACGGCCCGGCCGACCACTTCCTCCGAATGACCCAGCCCGTAGACCGCGGCCGTATCGATCCAGTTGATGCCTCGCTCAAGCCCCGCGTGAATAGCGACGATGGACTCTGCATCGTCCTGCGCGCCCCACGCGAACTCCCATTTTCCGCCGCCAATCGCCCAAGCTCCGATACCGATTGGCGTGATCTTCAGGTCACTCTGTCCCAGTGTTCGTAAGTTCATTTTGAATTACTCCTATTGCGATATATATAAGAGGCGATCGAGCGACGCTGCGCCGGAGCCCCGTACTACAAATGCGATCGCCAAGGCAATGGCTAACAGGTGATACTCGAAGCCGTGGCCCTTGCGATCGCCCAACCAGTTCATGAAAAGAGCGTTGCGGCCGTGCACCATCGCAATCGCCGACAACATGGTGACGCAGATTCCGATCGCCGCCACGCGGCTCAATAAGCCAACGATCAAGCCCGCGCCGCCGAGAAACTCCGTCATCACCGCCAGGAAAGCCAGCGGAATCGGCAGGTGCAGAAACTCATGCATGGTTTTTAGCGTTTCCTTCAGACCGGCTCCGCCGAACCAACCCAGCACCTTCTGCGCGCCGTGGGCGAAGAAGACCAGTCCCAGAACGATGCGAATGAACGCGAGGATCCAATCCGGACCGGTCGAAAACAAATTCCATACCATCGATTCGCTCCTATGCAGCCGGCGGCACCGAGATCTCCGTTGCAACCTCTTGTTCCATGCGGCGCACCACCGCCGAGAAATCCTCTTCGCCGTTCGCCGTCTCCGCCGCGTTAACTGCTGCCGCGGCTTCTGCGGCAGGCAGCGAAAGGCCAGCGCGCGCTGCGGCCGCCAAAGCCAAACCGAAATCTTTGTGCATCAGGCGAAGCGGAAACTGAGGTGTGTAATCATGCCGCTTGGCGGTGGCCAGCTTGCCGGCTTGCACGGGCGAGACGACGGCGGTCTTGGCCAGCGTGTCAAACAGCAGATCCCGCGGCAGGCCTAGTACCGCGCCCAGCGCCACAGCTTCCGCTATCGCCTGCATGCCGGTACCTAAGAGGGTGTTCACCACCAGTTTCATGGCCACGCCGCTGCCGCTTGGGCCCATATAGAACCACTGTTTCGCGATGGCCGCGAAAACGGCTTCGGCCGCGTCGAAGTCCTGGCGATCGCCGCCGCCGAGAAGCGTCAATGTTCCAGCCTCCGCGACTGGCGCACTCCCGGAGACGGCCACATCCAGTACAGAGATTCCCAGCTCGCGGGCAGCCCTGTAGAGCTTACGAGAGGTGTCCGGAGCCACCGTACTCATCTCGATAATCCGGGCGCCGGGTCTGGCGTTTCGCAGGACCCCGCCAGCACCCAGGTAGATATCCTCCACGGCAGCTCCGTCCACTACGCAGGACAGCACCACATCCACTTCGGCGGCCAGTTTGCCAGGGTCGCGAGCTACTTCGGCGCCGAGAGTCGACAATGCCTCCGTCTGATTACTCTCACGATCGTAGACCACCATCGGGAACCCCGCGGACAGCAGTCGGCGCGCCATTGGCGATCCCAAATGTCCGAGGCCGATGAAACCCAGCCGATGATTCTTAGTGATTTTTTTTAAAGGTGTCATAACTCAACGGGCATGAATGCACTTGGGTTGCCAACCGTGTGGTGGGACATGCTTCAGCTTGTCCGGCTTAGGCAAGCTAAAGCGCGCCCTTAGGTCTGCCATAATCTGCAATCACCTGTGCACGAGCCTTCGGGTCGCCAGTCCGTCAGCAGACGACGTCTCGGCGACACGCCGCTTATCGCCGTCGCATGGCAATATACCGGGCTCGACCCGCAAGAGATGGAAGGGCGAATCACCACCGTGTTTGAGCGCGTTTTGACCACTTTGGTGGACAACATCGAACACATCGGAACGACGTCGACATCTTACTGCGGCGTATGGACGCCAGCGTGCTCCCGATCGGAGCGCTGGGCGGCGGCTGGAACGCTGTCATTCTGCCAAAGCTGTGACGGCAACGTCATCTGCCGGATCCCTTGGCGCTGAATTGGTGGCGCATGAGGGTTCTCTTCCGAAGCAGGCCGTTCCAGGCAAGGAGCTTGGCATCGTCGGTGTAGCTCTCCGCATCGGCTTTCCAATAGTTCTTCCGTGGGCCGAAATGCCATCTATGGATTGAGCTGTCGTCGTACCCCGCCCTTCCCGGCGTTCCTGGGGGCGGTCCTGCCAACCAGCGTGTCGATCGAGGCGAGAGGGAGGGTCTAAGAAGCCTTTCGCCAGATCGATGCCAAAATGGTTGGAATGGCCAAAGTGCACTTGCTCGTAGGCGGCAGGTTTCGGCCGACGCCCTCGCTCATCACGCGGCCACATCAACTACAACGACCGTCGTATCGTCGAACTGCTCGGTCCCGGTTGACCATTCGACAACTGCCTGCATCAGTCTTTCGGCCACACCTTCTGCATCAATGGCGGGCGCAATGGTTGTACAACAGTCAATCAGATTTTCTTCCCCGAAGCCTTCGCCGGCGGCATTTTGGGCGTCGGTAATACCATCGCTGAAGATAATCAACCGGCTTCCCGGTCGTATCCGGACATCTTTCGCCGTGTATCGCGCATTCCCGAACATTCCAATCGGAAAACCATCCGAATTCAGCCTTTCAATCTCGCCGCCTGCGCCGATCAGAATCGGCGACGGATGGCCCGCGTTGACATACGTCAGGACGGCCGTATGGGTGTCGTACGCCGCCCAAAACAGAGTCGCGTAGCGATTGTCTCCAAAGCGGCCGGCGATCTCCTGATTGAGTTTTTCAACGAGACGGCCGGCCGGTGCACCCTCACCGTCGCTGTCTTCTTGGAGGTGCGCTCGCGCGACGGCCTGAAGATTCGCCATCATCAGGGCGGCCGGGATTCCTTTTCCGCTCACATCCGCACAGAGGATCCCAATTCGCTCCCAGCCGAGATCGAGAAAGTCGTAGAGATCGCCCCCGACCGTTCGCGCCGCCAGGGTTTGTCCTGCCACGGTGGCGCCACGCAGCACGGGCGCCACGCGCGGGTACAAATACTCTTGAACGCTCCGCGCAACCTGAAGTTCGCTCTCGATCCGCAGTGCCGCAGCCTCCTCCTTTTGAAGCCGTTCCAGGGCGATTGCCATCTCGTTGAAGTTACAGCTCAGATCCCCCAGTTGGTCGTTGCTGCGCACCGGTAACCGCCACGCGAAGTTGCCGCTTGCGATCTGGCGCGCCGCACCACTCAGGTCATCAATGGCTACAGCGATACTGCTGCCCAGGCGGATGCACATCCCCACTCCCGCAGCATTAACAAGTACGACCAGAAGCAAAAGCGCGGTTAGAAGCCCTACCCAGTTCGCCCGTTGGCTGCCGAGGCGCGCCACATCTTTGAAGGCGCTTAAGTAACTGGGTCGAACGCTGTATGCAATCCAGTCTTCCAGTGCGCCGGTTTCCCAGTTGCGCACGGTCAGCACAACGCCAGCCGGACGGAACATGCCAGGCATGAAATTGTCTTCTATGGTTCGGAGTACGCGCCCGTCCTGGTGGACACGAAACCGGCTGGGGGAGACAGGCGTCACTGCTACATCGGCTGCCAAAGAGAGTCGTTTGGCCAATTCGGACCCCAGCGGCAAGCTGAAGACCGCTGTTAATTTGCACGCGTCCTTCTGCAGCGTCAGAACGTTGCGGATCTCGAGTTTTCCCCGATCGACCACGAGTCCCGCGAAATCGGCCTCCAGCAACCAGTTCGGATGTTTGACGAGAACGCGGTCTGACCCTGGCAGAAGTGACTGCTCACCTCGCGGGCTCTCTACAATTAGGGAGGACTGGGCTTGGGGAAACGCTTCATCCGTGTACGCCAGTAGTGGCTTGAGCTCGCCGGAACTCGACGGTGACACGGTGCAATCGCTGGCATGATCTAGAATTGCGGGTGCGACGGACCGGCTCGCCTGAACCAACAGCTGAATCTGCTTCTCCACCACATTGGCGCTTTCGCGCCGCACCACTACGTTCAAAGCAGCGACTGCCAGGCAGACGATCAGAAGTGTGGAGGTCCCGGTGAAGGCGACGATTGCCGCGATCCTCCATCGAACTCGCCTCCACCCGCGGCGGAGAGTGTCGCGTATGCGGCTGGGAATAAACTCCTGGGCCATTATCGTGATCGATGCAGTCGAAGGGCCAGATTCGCAAAGCCGTCATCTTCTTCCGCAATCAGAAGAAGCTATTCCGGGCGAATGTGTCGAGTGTCGAGCCGAAGTCACTTGTGTCGTCGATCAGACTCTCATCTTCGATCATCAACGGAACCAGTCTCAACGTTTCAACGCAGGTCAACTGTTCTGGATCCATGGCTTCGATCCCATTCAGGAGTACATATTCAGTACTCTGCCTTCTCGCCCTTAGCAGGGATTGAGGTCGGAACGCCTGGAGTGCCCGCATAGGTGATTAGCAGCACAGTGGGTTCGTCGCCTGACTCACCCCGATGGATATCGTCAACTGACTCTCCGACGGCCTGTCCCTGATGAACCACCTGAGTCTTGCCGCTGGCTTTGTCTTGCAACGTGAGAGTGCCTGAAAGCACATAGACGGCATTCGGGAAGGGATGGGTGTGCCATGGTAAGGCAGTATGCGGCGCAATAGTCACCTTGATCGTGGTCAGTTGCGGCTGGCCCGTTGGATAGTGTGTGTACGGCTTGCCGTTCCACGATTGAGTCGCTTGTAGCAGGAGTTCGCGATGGCCGCTCGCAACGCTCTTAGCATCATCTGCAGCAATAATGGCCGTAAGGCTGGCCCCCGCGAGTATGGCAGCTATTCCGACGGTGCGATGTTTGAATGTCATTTAGTTTTCTCCATGTTTGATTTTGGTTGGCAATTCGTTCGCATAGGTGCTGATGGTGGCGGCCTTGCCGGCAGCAGTGACCCCACGCAGCACCAGGATGGACCCCGCCTGCGAGTCCGCCACGAACAGATCGCCATTAGGCGCGGTGCGGATGATGCGCGGCATCACGAATGTGCCGGAGGTGGGCGGGTGAGTCTCCTGCTTATTCTCGGAGCGCTGCATCGGAGTGGCCGCATCGCCGCCGGCATAGAGTTCGACCTTGAATCCAGCCGGTGCGATTGGCCATACGCGGTCAGGTCTTTTGATGAGAACGGACCCGTTGTCGACAGATTCGTCTGGATTCGGCTCCGGCGGATCGGCCACGTTGATCTTTCGTCGTACACCTGGCTTCTGCTGCGAATAGCCGGCGAGGGCGGCTTGGCCCGTGATGGTCTGTTGTGCGCGGAGCGCGGCCGGAAAGACCGTGCCGGCGACGAGCGCGGCGAATACCTGGAGGATTACGAAGATTAGCTGTCTCATTGTTGTTCGCGCCGCTCAGCCGCGAAGGCTGGCCGGCGGATGGCTCACGGCGGACAACCGGTCATAAGCCGCCTGAGGAACTTCCAGACCCGCAGCTGCGACGTTTTCTTCGACGTGCGTAACCGACGAAGTTCCAGGGATAGGTACAATTACCTTGGAACGCTTGAGCAGCCACGCCAGGGCCACCTGCAGCGGAGTAGCGTGAAGCTCATCCGCCACTTTCTTGATCGCAGTATGTGCTTCTTTGGCCTGACCGAGCGGAGCCCAGGGAAGGAAAGCGATGTCGTTCTGCTCGCAGTAATCCACGATGAAGTCCGATTCACGGTCGGCGAAACTGTAACGGTTTTGGACAGAAACAATCGGCACGATTCTGCGGGCGCGCTCAATATGCTCGCGGGTCACGTTGGAGAGCGCCACATGCCGGATCTTGCCCTGCTCCCGCAGCTTGGCCAAACTTTCCACAGAAGCCTCAAAGGAGACGGCATTATCGGGGGCATGGAGCTGGTGAATGTCGATACGGTCAACGCGCAAACGCTTGAGACTTCCTTCCAGAGCTTCGGTGAGATGTTTTGGGCTCGCGTTGTGCGTCCATTGGCCCGGACCCGGCCGCTCCCATCCGCCCTTGGTGGCGATCGCTAAACCGGCTGGATATGGGTACAGTGCTTCTGCAATCAACTCTTCCGATACCTTTGGGCCATAGGAATCGGCGGTGTCGATCAGATTCACGTCGAGTTCGACTGTCCGCCGCAGTGTCGCAAGCGCGGCGGCCTTATCTGCCGGAGGTCCCCAAATCCCCGGCCCTGTGATGCGCATCGCGCCATATCCCATCCGGTTGACCGTGAGATCGCCCCCGATGGTAAGGGTTCCAGAGGCTGCAGCTGAAATGGTCTGTGTTTTGCTCATAACATTTCTCCTTTTCGTTGTCGATCTCTAAAAGCCGACTGCCTTCACGCTAGCCGCTGGCACCGGCGCGTTTTGCTCAATCAGGTTTTGCGCTTTGAGCTCTGCCCAGAACTCCACAGGTATCTTGGTCTGCATGGAGGTGTAATCCTCGATGATTTGCCGTTCACTCCTGCAACCCACCACCAGGGCTGCAACGACATCGGGCGCCGCGGAAAACTGCAGAGCGGCAGTCCGCAGATCCGCTCCATAGTTCGCTGCGACCTCGCGCAGCTTCTTGCGCTTTTCGATGAACGCCGGAGGAATCTGATGCGAGTCCTTTCCGTAGTTATACCGTGGGCTGCCCGAGATGAACCCCGCGTTGAGCGCCGAGCCGACCACAAAGGACACTTTGCTGGCTCTGGCCGCAGGAAACACATGGTCCAGCGCGTTCTTGTGATCGATCAGAGAATACTGCGAAGCCAGCAGACAGACATCGGGATCTGCAACTTCAAACAGCCGCATGATGGGTTCCGGCGTGTTGACGCCAATACCCCATCCTTTGATCAGACCCTCTTCGCGCATGCGAGTCAGTTCCGGAAAAGCGCCCTTCTGTGCAATCGCGAACTGTTCCTGCCAGGAAGTCGGAAGATACTTGTTGTCCGCCGAGAGGTCGTGAACGAACGCAATATCAATGCTGTCGATACCTAGCCTTTGCAGGCTATCCTCGATGGACCTTCGCGCGCCGGATGCCGTATAGTCATATCCCACATCGTTGGGCGAGGGCGAAAAAGGGAAGTACTCCCTATTCTTCGCGGTTTTCGAAGCTTTAAGCAGCTTGCCAATTTTGGTGGAAAGCACGTATTCGCTGTGGTTCTTGGTATGAAGGAAATTCCCAAATCGCCGCTCGGCTAAGCCTAGCCCGTACCACGGAGCTACGTCGTAATAGCGGACGCCGGCATCCCACGCCGCCTCGATTGTGGCGTACGCCTCCTTGTCGGTCACAAACTCGAATTCATTTCCGAGCGGAACGCCTCCCATGGCGAATCGGAAAGGCGGTTTGTAATGGCCGTTGCCTATGCTGCCTGCCGTTTGCTCCACGCTGTTACTTTCCATGGAACTGCCTCGCGATCCGGCCGTCGTAGAGCACGCTGAGTAGTTTTGCCATTTGTTGGGCTCCCACAAATGACATGCAAGAACTGGTCCAAATCCGGTCCACTGGCGAAGTCTCCGTGTTTGAGCGCTGAAGGCGTACCGATTTGGCCAATTGGGTCGCCGGAACGCCAGAGAGAGTTCGCATTGTGACTTCAAGACGCCTAAGGCCATTGATCGCCTGATCCGGAAGTCCAACCTGGGAGAGTCGCCTCGGCCGACCGTATGATGCCCCGCGCCGCCGCCTGCCCTCGGATCTACGGCGAGCGCCATCACCGGATCTATGCGATTGGAGACGTAGGCCGGACGGCTTGTGTCGTCATCGCGACACCGGAAGGCTCCTCTCGCGATTTCTCATGGAACTCAAGTTTATACAATTCATTCATTTTGCTTAGCTGAGAGTCCCGCATGTCCGGCTTGCCGTGGAACTTCCGCAACGGCAAGACGCATGTAGTTTCTCAAGGCGACTGAGGTCAGAATCGGCTCGATGCGACAGGAGATTGGGAATGCCGCAGACGCAGACGAAAAGGACGCAGAACTACTGAAGCCAACGCTGAAGAAGAACGTCTTCGTCGCATTTAGTAAAGCGATTGCTCGGGCCGAAGATCTGGCTCCTTCTGTGGCCGAGCACCTTGCCTACATGAACCTCCTGGAGAGCGCGGAAAAACTGTTCGTGTCCGGGCCGTTCGTTCAAGAAGGTTTTGGTCGGCGATCTTGGAGTCGGGAATAATTTGGCTGTCGCGGTCGGGATGCGGGTCGCCCGGCGCCCCGCGCAAAGCCATACGTGCGCGATTCATGCACACGGCTTCCACCTCAAGCTTGTCTTTACAGATCGGAAATGAATTTCGATCCGACGATACACGTCCGATTTCAAGACGCACGAGCGGAATTGCGAGCAGCCTTCTCGTTTCTCGCTCATTTCCGGTCGTTTGCCCGCGCAGTGGGTGGAAGCATTGCAGGTTCGAACGCATAGAACACCGTCGGGCAGTTCAGATGTTGATATCCCGATCCCCAATAGACCATACCTCGGCAATCGCCGGACCGCTAGCCACCGAACCGCCCGACGCGAAGGACCAGAGAACTTGCCGGTGGCGGCGGCGCACGCGCGCATGTAGCCCTTTGGATCCATCGCTCCGGCATGGACTACGCCATTGGCCACTGAAACCAGACCGAACGCCCAACTTCCCGTCGGCTCGGCAGTCTGCCAGAGGATCTTACCGGTAGCCGGATCGAGCGCACTCCACATGCCGCCGGTGGCGATAATTCCGGAAGGTTGCATCGGCCAATCCTGAAGGCGCTGTTGGTGATGGCGATATAGAGACGCTTGCCGTCGGTAGCCGAGCCCCATTCCGTTCCGCTAGACTGACCGCCCGGACCCACCTGCGCGCCCCATACCACTTTGCCGGAGTCGCGATCTATGCCCAAGAACATGCCACTTTTCTGTCCGGCGGCAAGCAGGTCGCGGGCCTTGCCATTGAAGATTTCACTTGAACGAGGGCTTCCTCTTCGCCGGGCTCCGGAATCGCGACTTCTTCGATTCGCAACACCGACCGCGGTCCGAACTCGGCAAATCGCAACGATTTCATTACCTTGGTACTCATGGCGATCCAATCCGCAACAGCAACAGCTCTGCTCGCCGGAACTGAATCCGGGGAGCCTGATCCTCTGATAAAATCTGAATCGTCCCTCTTGGAAAACCATGGACCGCAGAAATTTTCTCTCCGCTTCTCTCACAGCATCGGCACTGTCAGCAGCCGGCGCAGCCACCGCAGACGCCCAATCGCCCGCCAGCAGCCCAAACGCCGCGGCCGAATACTATGACCTCCGGCGCTATCAGCTCATAAGCGGGCCGGGCACGCGGTTAACCGACAACTATTTCGCCGGCGCGCTGATCCCCGCTCTGAACCGGCTCGGGATCGGGCCCATCGGGGCCTTCTCCATCTATTTCGGTCCGGACACGCCCGCCTATTACCTTCTTCTGCCATCCACCAAACTCGAAACCCTGGTGACGGCCGATCTCGAACTGGCAAAGGACCCCGTCTTTATGAAGGCCGCGGCGCCTTTCTGGGATGCACCCGGGGGCGCGCCGCCGTACAGTAACATCGAGAGCACCCTGCTGCGCGCCTTCGAGGGTTATCCCAAACTCGTCGTCCCGGCCGCCGCCGCGAAGAAGGAAAAGCGTATCTACCATCTGCGCCAGTACGTGTCGCCGACGAACATGGACCACGTACGCAAGGTGGAAATGTTCCATCACGGCGAGTTCGGCATCTTCGCGAAAGCCGGCGCCGCCGGCGTTTTTTATGCGGATGCGCTGATCGGACCCAGATTGCCGAGCCTGACCTACATGCTCGGCTTCCCGGATGTCGCGGCACTCGAAGCAGGCTGGGATAAGTTCTCCGCCGACCCGGACTGGAAGAAACTATCCAGCGATCCGCAGTTCAAGCTGGACCCGCCAACCGTTTCGAACGTAACTAGTATCGTGCTGCGCCCGCTCGCGTGTTCGCAGGTGTAATCGCTTTGCCGGTGGAGTGGTTTCGGGACCACCATGAGTCCACCGGTCGGAGAATTTCGCCCCTTGCGCCGCCTCAACCTTCTCACGTCGCGCGGCGCCAACTCGGTATCATTTGCGGTAAGGCCATCAGCGGTACCCAAGATTTTTCAGATTGCTTCGGCCGGGATGCCTCATTTACCGTGACGACCGCCAACTGCCAAAGACTCCTCCAACAAAGGGCCGTAGAGGTCGCCATTCGTTTTGATCTTTGATCCTGCGTTGGACGTCGCGCAGGGCGATGGGGCGAAGAATAGAGTCCGGATCGCGTTCGTGATTATGCCAGACCTCGGCGGCGTTTAGGTGCGGTCTGCCGCGATGAGTTCTTTGCTGTCGCACGTGTGTCCAGGGCAAACAGGAAATACAAGATCCGAGCCGTTTATGATCGTGGTGGACAACCATCCGCAGACGTTGTCCAATAGTCGGCGGCGTAATGGGAGAGTCTCCAATTACGCTGTGAGTTCATCTATCTCCCGGTCACTTAAAGGTCTTCTCGACTCGCAGCGCCAGCTTATGGCCGGTAGCGCGATTCTGCGCCCCAAACTCTTGATACCCGTTGGCATAAAAGAACCAGCTTCCGCTGTTCCAAACCATTCCGGGCTCTATCGCACTCACCTGTTCAGGCGAGTTGTTAAGCGGCACAGCGTCAATCTTTCCGTCGGTAATCTGCTTCAAGTATTAGGCGTTAGGGCCGATCCATAGGCCTTTCCAAAGGTTGTACGCGGCCGTTGCGTTGAAATGAATGGCCTGGCCGGCCTGAGTGGTTTGCGCGCCTGTGGTTATTGGAGGATTATTGTTTGTCCAGTTCCAGAGATAATGAACCCGCCAACTCGTTTCAATCGGCTTTGCCGGAAATGCGGTGATCGCGTAATAGGGATGAACGGTGAAGGCGTTGCTCCCGATATTAACGTTAGACGTTCGCGAATATTGCCCCGTAGGCAGGTTGGCTGCAGTTCCTCCCTCACTGGGCAGTGACCGGGAACACGGACGCAAAGCTGGCCAGCCCGCGGTGATAGCCAACCATCCCGCTCCCTCGCCTTTGGAAAGCGAGCGGTAACACCGGAAAGAACAAGGTGCGTCATCGTGCGTGCCGTCTCAAACATGAACTCCAGCATGGGTCGGCGCCACCGACACGGGGTACACGCCAGGCGAACAGATGATCGTTACGCATGAGGAGGTCGCCTTGCCGGCAGCCATACCTTTCACATTGGCGAACGGTCGTCGCGCCCAATAGGAACCAAAATTCACGGGGGGCCGACGAGACCCGGCACTACCACCAAGCCTCGCGCATCGATTCTCTCCTTGGCTTTCGCGCCGTCGAGAAGCCCGGCGCCGATGATCTTGGCGACGCGATTGCCGGCGATGGCGAGGTCGCCCGGAAACCAAGCGTTGCCCGTTCCGTCGACGATTCTGCCGCCCGAGAGAATGACGTCGTAGACATCCTGAGCGGATGCGGCGAAAGCGAAAAAGAGGAGAGCTACGATCGGTTTCATTTTCGGCGAGCATATCATCGCAAAACCAGTTTCTCTTGAGCAGGGCGTTTCGGATGGGCCTGCGAGGCATCGCGATGGTTGCGATAGATGACGCCGTCCCTCCTCAGAAAGTCCTGGCAGGCTGCGGAAAAAGTAGGCTGGAGCGTGGCTGCCAAAACATAATCGTAACGGCCGGAGCGGCGCAACGATTGCGACTAAGCCGCCAGGTACGGCTGTAAGGGGGCCCGAGGGCATGTGTCGATGGAGAACCGCAACGGGTTAGTGGCGGGGACGTATTGCAGGCCAACGGTGTTTGCCCACCACGCGTCGGTGACGCAAGCGGCGCCGAGGGCCGGCGACAAGACGTACGCAGTCCCATGCAATCGCAGAGCGCCACGGAAAATGTCGAGTTACGAGGGGACTTCTTTTCTTGAAAGCGTCAACAGATGTAGTGCGGCGGGACCGAGACGTTCCAAGGATTAAGCACTGGAGGCGGGAGAGGGAATCGAACCCTCGAATAGAAGTTTTGCAGACTTCTGCCTTCCCTTTTGGCTATCCCGCCGTCTCGGAACAAACGCTATCTGGGGGCGCTCTCAAAGCCTCAGCCCCCAATAAAAATATCTCATACCTGGCGGCTCGGCGACAGGGCGGCTATCTCATGCGTGCGAGGAAAAGATGAAATGGAGGCGTGGATGGGATTCGAACCCATGTTGTCAGTTTTGCAGACTGATGCGTAGCCAGCTTCGCCACCACGCCAAAATGCTATGGTACCTCAGTTTCTCACTGCGTGGAACGTCAGCTTCACGGCCTCTTCGCTACCGTGCCGCTTGGGGGGCTAATTGCAAGGACCCCTGCGTGAACGGCGCAGTCAATCAGCCGGCCCTCCGGGCGCTCGGCTCCCGATCGGCTCCCGTCCTCGGCTGCGCGGAACCCGCGTTTTGGAATATCATTTACCCATGTACCCAATTCGTCTCGCCGGCGCCACTGCTGTGGTTGCGCCGCTTCTTCTCTCTCTGATGGCGCTTCAGCCGCAGGCTTCCGCGCAAGGCCGTCAAGCTCAAGCTCAAGCCCCGGCGCAAACTCCGGCAGCCACTGCGCCAACGCCTGCCGCAACCCCTGGGGGCCGTGGCCGCGGCGGCGTGGCGGGTCCCGGACCTGCTATCGGCGGAGAAATCGATGAAACGCCGGTGGTCACGCATCACAGCGTGACAGTGCAAGGCAAGACCATCAACTACACCGCGACTGTGGCGCAGATGCCGTTGAAGGACGCAGCCGGCGAAACCGAAGCGCACATCTTCTATATGGCGTATACGCTCGACGGCGCCGCCGACACCACCAAGCGTCCGCTCACGTTCTGCTTCAACGGCGGACCCGGTTCAGCGTCGATGTGGGTGCACATGGGAGGCATGGGGCCGCGCAGTCCCAAACTGGAGCCGAACGGCAGCATGCCGCCTCCGCCCTACCAGATGAAGGACAACCAGGATACGTGGCTCGACCAGACCGATCTCGTATTCATCGACCCGGTGGGCACGGGATACAGCCGCGCCAAGTCAATCGAAGTAGCTCGGCGCATGAACGGCGTGCAGGGCGACATTCAATCGGTGGGTGAATTCATGCGCATGTATATCTCGCGCAACAATCGCCAGCTCTCGCCGCTGTTCATCGCCGGCGAGAGTTATGGAACCTTTCGCGCGGCGGGCCTGGCGGGCTATCTCATCGACCGCGGCATCGCTTTCAATGGCATAGTGCTGATAGGAACTACGCTCAACCTGGAGACCATCTGGAGCCGTAGTGACGATCTGGTTTACCAGTTACAATTGCCCTCTCAAGCCGCTGACGCCTACTACCACAAGAAGGTGGCGGCCGACTTGCAGCGTAAAGATCTGAAATCGTTTCTCAAGGAAGCTGAGGGCTTCGCCATGGGTGAATATGCCGCGGCCCTCGCCAAGGGCGACGACCTTTCCCCCGCCGAGCGTAAGGCCGTCATCGACAAGCTGGTGCGCTATACGGGACTCGAAGCGCGCTACCTGGAAGAGACCAACCTGCGCTTCGACGTCTCACATTTCGCGCGCGAGCTGCTGCGCGACAAAGAGCTTACTATCGGGCGCTATGATGGACGATTGACAGGTCCTTCCGGCCTCAATGTCGGCGAGACCAGTGAGTTCGATCCTTCCAGCACGCTGATCACGCCGCCGTTCACGGCCGTCTTCACTAACTACATGCGCACTGAGCTGGGATACAAGACCGATATGTACTATTATCCCAGCGGCGGCATTCAACCTTGGGATTACGCCGTGCAAAACGGCTTCGGCGATACCACCGCCATGCTGCGCAACGCCATGGTTAAGAATCCGTACATGAAGGTGATGGTTGCCGCGGCCTACTTCGATCTGGCGACTCCGTACTTCGCGGTGGAATATACGTTCAACCACATGGGGCTGCACCCTGAGATGCACAAGCGGATCTCATGGGATTTCTACCAGTCGGGCCACATGTTATATATCGATAGCGATTCGCACGCTAAGTTGAAGCACGATTTCAGCGAGTTTGTGTCCAGCGCGTTGCCCAAGGGCGATGTGCCGTAACGGCATCGGAGGCTGTGCCATGACTAAGTTCCAGATGTTCTGCGCTGGTCTGTTCTGCGGCGGGTTTCTATTGGCGGGCTCTTCCCTCGCCGCCACCCGCGGCGAAGAGATCAGGCTTTGGCCGGGTGGCGCGCCGGGCTCGGAAGGAGTCACCGCGGCGGAGGTATCGAAACCCTCTACCGACCCGAAGTATGCCGGGTTGCCCGCTAACTTCACGGTGACTCATTATCCGTCGATTTACGTCTTTCTTCCGCCGAAAGAAAAAGCCACCGGCGCGGCGATAGTGGTCGCGCCCGGCGGCGGCCACACCCAGCTGGTCATCGACAAGGAAGGCTGGGAATTCGCCGATTGGCTGAATGCGCAGGGCATCGCGGCGTTCGTGCTGAAGTACCGCCTGGCCAAAGCGCCGGGGTCCACTTACACTCTGCCGGGCGAAGTGTATGCCGACGCCGCACGCTCCGTGCGCCTGGTGCGAAGCCGCGCGGCGGAATGGAATCTCGACCCGAAGCGGATCGGCTTCTCGGGATTTTCCGCGGGTGGGGAAGTCACGGGCATGATGGAGACCAGATTCGACGCCGGCAAGCCGGATTCGCCAGACCCGGTGGAACGCGTCAGCTCGCGTCCCGATTTCACCGTGTCGGTTTATCCGGCGTATCGCCCCGGCGCCAACCGTCCCGACGCCCCGCCGCTATTTCCCATACCGAAAGACGCGCCGCCCGCGTTCCTGGTATGCGCCGACGACGACCGCTCGCACGTCGAGGCCACGGTGAAGTTTTACCTGGAACTGGAAGCCAACCACATTCCGAGTGAAATGCATATCTACGCTTATGGCGGGCACGGTTTTGGACTCCGGCCGACTAAGAAGCCCGCCCCGGTTATGGGATGGACGGACCGGCTGAAAGAGTGGCTCGCTGACCAATCTATCTCCGGTTCTATCTCCACTAAGTGACTAGTTACCATACGCCATAGCAGTCACTGGCCATTATTCGCAAACGAGACGTCGCCCACATGAGGCCTTGTATGATGGTCCCCACACAGTTTCCCGCGAACGCTTTGCGCCAACCGCCGCGTCCAGTCAAAGACCAGACTAAACAGGAAACGTAGCCCCCGAAGCAGGTACCTTCCCGGCCACAGCATACCCAATCCGCTGGCGATTAACACGCTGGCAATCAGGATCATTAGAAACCCTTGTTCTGAGCGGGATAAGTGATCGAATAACTCACCCGGCGC
>Ga0116129_1000277_pt1 | contig 35511 bp, 30 predicted proteins | sample June2015DPH_17_2_FD_89732 | JGI IMG/M metagenome (GOLD analysis project Ga0116129, IMG submission 89732) | Peatland microbial communities from SPRUCE experiment site at the Marcell Experimental Forest, Minnesota, USA - June2015DPH_17_10 | ecosystem: Environmental > Terrestrial > Soil > Wetlands...
GCCAGGAGCGTGGCGCGGCGTTCCTCGGGAACCAGTGCGAGTACCGGGTCTTCGACATTGGCCGGCTCGCCCGCGAAGTAAACGCGGGTGTGGAGATGTCTCAGCAACCCGCGTGCGAACACCATGACGTTGATGTGCGGAGCCTGTAAACTACCATCGGGGCTGGCGACCCGGCCGGGCTTGACGGTCTCGAAAGTACAACATCCGTTCTGGTCCGTTTCGAGCCGGCCGAAGCCGCCAAACTCTGCCGTGCGAGCATAGCGCCCCGTGGAATCGGCCTGCCAAAGCTCGATCATGCAATCGCCCCGCACCGGCGCTCCGTCACCGTCGGTAACGCGGAACTCCAGGCGGATCCGTTCGCCCGGAACACCTTCGCGCGCCAGCACGCCCAGATTGGCATTCGTGGTGAGAGCGAAGTTGAAAAAGGGACCGACGGTTTGGGAAGCGCTCGGGATCCGGCTCATCGCGTGGGCTCGTCGAACGGCGTGGCCCGGCGGCCGCGCAGCACGATCTCGAAACGGTAGCCAAGCGCCCACTCGGGCTCGGTGAGAGCTAGATCGAACGAAGCGACAAGGCGTTCGCGCGCGCCCGCGTCCGGAATGCTGTTGACAATCGGGTCGAGGAGAATCAGAGGGTCGTTGGGGAAGTACATCTGGGTGACCAGACGGCTTGCCAGCCCGGGACCGAACAGGGAGAAATGAATGTGCGCCGGCCGCCACGCGTTGTGATGGTTGCGCCACGGATATGCGCCGGGCTTAATCGTGAGGAAGCGGTAGTTACCCTCGGCATCGGTCAAAGCGCGCCCTGCGCCGAGGAAATTCGGGTCGAGCGGCGCAGGGTGGTTGTCGCCTGAGTGGCGGTATCGCCCGGCGGCATTGGCCTGCCAGATTTCGACCATGGCGTTCGGCACGCCACGACCGTCTTCATCCACAATGCGGCCGGCGACTACGATGCGTTCGCCCTGTGGCGGCTCGGGAAAATGCCGGGTCAGGTCGTGATCGGTCTCGCCAATCGGGTTGTGTCCATAGACTGGGCCGGTGAGTTCGCTGAGGCTGTGGGGAATGCGGATCGCCGGCTGCCGCGGTGCCCGCCGGTGCGTCGAACGGTAGGGTTCGTAATCGTTATGTGGCTGGGACCCGGCTGGCGGGCGGGGATACTCCATCATGACTCTCCCGATGCCGCGCCGTGGGCGCGCGCGGTTCGCGCGTGCAGATCGCGCAACATTTCCAGTTCGCCTGCCGCGGGCGGCGCGGTTTCCTCTACCGCTTCCGCGAATCGCACGTCCCACGCAGTATGATTCCTGATCTGTTCGCGAGTCACGCCCGGGTGTACGCTGTTCACCGTCATTTCGTTGGTCTCCGGATCGGGACGCATAGTGCAGAGATCCGTGACAAGAAGAGTGGGCCCCTTGGTGCGAATGCCGAGCGCCTCCCGTTCGCGCCCGGTGCGTCCGTGGCCGAGTGAAGTGAGAAAGTCGAGCTGGCGGACGAAACTGCGCGGGCCCTGCTTCATCACAATGAAGATCTGGCCGCAGTCGGTGGCGATTTCCGTGGCGCCCCCGCTGCCGGGCAGGCGGGCCTTGGGATGGCCGTAGCTGCCGATTACCGTGCTGTTGAGATTGCCGAAGCGATCCACCTGCGCTCCACCCAGGAAACCGACCGTGATCCGTCCGCCCTGCAGCCAATACCGGAAGATTTCCGGAACCGGTACCGTGGTCAGGGCGGTCTCGCAGAGTTCGCCATCGCCGATGGAAAGCGGTAGAACGTCGGGACGCGTTTGCAGCGTGCCGGATTCGTAGATGAGATTGATGCGCGGTGCGTGCGTAAGCCGGGCCAGGTTGCACGCTGCGGAGGGCAGGCCGATGCCGACAAAGCAGACGTCGTCGTTAGAAAGCGCGCGCGCGGCAGCGACGGTCATCATTTCCTGAGAGTTGTAATTCATCGGAGCGCCTTCTCGCGCAGGACATTCTCCTCCATCCACGCCGTGAAGGTGTCGCGTTCCCGCGCAATCTCGTCCCAGGCGATATAGAAGGCATTATCGCGCGGGTAGTAACCGTGGGCATAAGAGGGTCGCGCTCCGCCGGGAGCGAGAGCGACTGCGTGAATGCTCCACGAGGGAAGAATGACCGCGTTGGCGCATCGCGGTCCGAAATCGTCCACGATCTCTTCGACGGTCACCAGGGTATGCCGCGCGGCCAGAGCCGCTTCTTTCTGTACGCCGACGATGCCTTCGATCCAGACGTTCCCTTCGCGATCCGCCTTCTGCGCGTGAATGACAGTCACATCCGGACGGAGCGCCGGGATGCAGGCCAATTCCTCGCCTGTGAAGGGGCAGGTGACGAACTTGATCTGCGCGTTGGCGGAGGGGAGATCCGACCCGCGATAACCGCGAAAGACGGCGCACGGCATACCCGCGGCGCCTGCTTCGTAAGCGTTGGCCATCCCCGCGTGGCTGTGTTCCACGATCTCGAGCGGTTGAGGCCAGCCTCTCTCCACGGCGTCGCGAAAACGGTGAAGCGATCCCACCCCGGGGTTGCCGCCCCAGGAAAAGATCAGGCGGCGTGCAATGCCCATGCCGATCATCTGGTCGTAAATCAGGTCCGGGGTCATGCGGATCAACGTGAGGTCCCTGCGGCCCTGACGGATGATCTCGTGTGCGGCAGCGAAAGGGATCAGGTGGGTGAACCCTTCCAGCGCCACCGAGTCGCCGTCGTGCACAAAGCGCGCTACCGCATCGCCTATGTTCAGGAACTCCATGCGCGAATATCGCCCTACGGTGCGATATTCGCATACGCGAGTGTTCAGGTCAATAGTTCCTACCCTTTGTGCGATAATCGCCCCGTGCCGCCGTTGGCAGCGTTCGAAGGCAATCCCGATTTCGTCCTGTCGCTGGCGAGGGGCCTGACAGTGATCGAGGCCTTTCAGGACCGGCCCGACGGGGTCACAGTCGGGGACGTTGCCGTTCGCACCGGGTTATCGCGGGCGGCAGTGCGGCGCCTGCTGATCACCTTGGAACTGCTGGGGTATGCCAGCCACAACGGGCCCGTCTATCGGTTGAGCAGCCGTGCATTGCGGCTGGGGTTTTCCTTCTTGTCGTCCAGTTCGCTCTCAGCCATGGCCCAACCGATTCTGGAGGAGATCAGCGCCGCGATTCACGAGTCGAGTTCGCTGAGCATGCTGGAAGGCGACGAGATTGTGTACCTGGCCCGGTCCGCCACCCGAAGGGTAATGTCCGTGGGACTCTCGGTCGGCAGCCGCTTGCCCGCCTACTGCACGTCGATGGGACGGGTGATGCTCGCCGCCATGCCGCAGCAGGACCTCGACTCGTATATGGCCCGCGTAAAGTTGGAGGCGCGGACGCCGAAATCCATCACTAAGAAAGCCAGGTTTGCAGCCGAACTGGGGCGAGTCCGCCGCCAGGGTTACGCGCTGGTGGACGAAGAACTCGAAGTCGGGCTGCGCTCTCTGGCAGTTCCGGTGCGGTCCGGATCGGGAAAGGTGGTGGCTGCCATGAATACGGGCGTGCAGGCCGCGCGCAGTACGGCACAGGAGATGATCGATCGCTTTTTGCCCGTACTGCGCGACGGAGCGGAGCGCCTGGCGCTGGCGCTCCCTTGACAAGCTCGCGCGTTTATCGTACTAATAGCCGATAAGCGCACACTATGGAGCAGGCCTTCATCTGCGACGCGATTCGCACGCCCTTCGGGCGCTACGGCGGAGTTTTGGCGGGAGTGCGAACGGACGATCTCGCTGCCATTCCACTGAGAGCTTTGCTCGCAAGGAATCCGCATCTGGACGCGGGCGCGATTGACGACGTAATCTACGGCTGTGTGAACCAGGCGGGCGAGGACAACCGCAACGTCGCGCGTATGGCATTGCTGCTGGCGGGGATTCCGGAGCGCGTGCCTGGAACCACCGTGAACCGGCTTTGCGGATCGAGTTTAGAAGCCGCCGCAGTGGCCGCGCGGGGAATCCGGTGCGGCGAAATCGCGCTGGCGATCGCCGGCGGCGTGGAAAGTATGTCGCGCTCGCCCCTGGTCCTGTCGAAGCCGGATGCAGCCTGGGCGCGATCCCAGAAGATGGAAGATTCCACCTTGGGGTGGCGCTTTGTCAATCCTCTAATGAAGGAGCGATACGGAGTCGATTCGATGGCGGAGACCGCGGAGAACGTCGCCACCGAATGCGGCATTGCGCGCGCCGACCAGGATGCCTTCGCCCTGCGCAGCCAACTGCGCGCGGCCGCGGCCATGGCGGCGGGCCGCCTCGCGGAGGAAATCACGCCCGTGGAGATTCCGAAGAAAGCGGCGGTGTCGGGCGACGAACATCCTCGGCCGGACACCACGCTGGAAGCGCTGTCCGCGCTTCGGCCGGTGGTCAGGCCGGGCGGGACAGTGACCGCGGGTAACGCGTCCGGGATCAACGACGGCGCCGGCGCTCTGCTGTTGGCGAGCGAGAGCGCCGCCGCGAAATACGCATTGACTCCGAAGGCGCGCGTACTGGGCTCCGCCGTAGCGGGGGTGGCGCCGCGGGTGATGGGACTGGGACCGGCCCCGGCAGTCGAAAAGGCGCTCGCGCTGACAGGCCTCAAGCTGAACCAAATAGATCTGATCGAGTTGAACGAGGCGTTCGCCGCACAGGCGCTGGCGGTGCTGCGTGCGCTGGGTTTGCCGGACGACGCGGCGCACGTCAACCCGGATGGCGGCGCGATCGCGCTGGGACATCCTCTCGGGGCCAGCGGCGCGCGGCTGCTGGGCGCGGCGGTGCGGCAACTGCAACGCGGCGGAGGCAGGTACGCATTGTGCACCATGTGCATCGGAGTGGGACAGGGAATTGCGATGATCGTGGAGCGCGTCTGAGGGAGATTTCATGATCGGACTTATCCCCGTCGCCGATTGGATCGTCACCGTCGCCATCTCCGAACGCGTGGACCTCGCCGCGTACCAAACCAGCTGAGGGCCGCGATGTCATTCCCCAAAACCATTCGCACTCAGGTGGGCATCGTGGGCGCCGGGCCCGCGGGTCTGCTGCTCGCTCACCTGCTCCACAGGGAGGGCATCGAATCCGTAGTGATCGAGACGCAGAGCCGCAAACATGTGGAGGAGCGTGTCCGCGCGGGAGTTCTCGAGCAGGGCACGGTGGACCTGCTCAACTCGGCCGGCGTGGGAGAACGGATGTGCCGCGAGGGGCTCGTGCACCACGGAATTGAGCTGCGGTTCGATCGTCGTGGACACCGCATCGATCTGCACGAACTCACCGGGGGACGTGCGGTCACCGTCTACGGGCAGCACGAGGTGGTGAAGGACCTGATCCAGGCGCGAATGGCGTACGGTGGGCCGCTCTTCTTCGAGGTCGACTCTGCGCGGATCGAGGGCTTCGACGGCGAATCACCGCACATCCGCTTCCGCAGCGACGGCGAAGAGTGCGGGATCGCTTGCGACTACATCGCGGGCTGCGACGGTTTTCACGGAATCTGCCGGCCCTCGATCCCGTCCGGCGTTTTGCGCTTTTACGAGAAGACATACCCGTTCGGCTGGCTGGGGATTCTGGCGGAAGCCAAGCCCGCCTCCGACGAACTAATCTACGCCAATCACGAACGCGGGTTCGCGCTGCTCAGCATGCGCACTCTGCGAGTCAGCCGCCTATATCTTCAGTGCCGCCCCGACGAGGACCTTGCGGAGTGGCCGGACGGGAGAATCTGGGAGGAGTTACAGAAACGCTTTGAGACGGTGGAGGGTTTCCGCATCAACCAAGGCCCCATTTTCCAGAAGGGCGTGACCGCCATGCGCAGCTTCGTCGCCGAGCCCATGCAATGCGGCCGCCTCTTCCTGGCCGGCGACGCGGCGCACATCGTACCCCCGACCGGGGCCAAGGGCTTGAACCTCGCCGCTGCCGACGTGCGAATTCTCGCCCACGCCCTGACCTGCCGGTATGGGAACGGGTCGGAGCAACTGCTTGGCCGTTATTCGGAGATCTGCCTGCGGCGCGTCTGGCGGGCGCAGCATTTCTCCTGGTGGATGACCTCCATGCTGCACCGGTTCGAGGCTGGCGATGGCTTTGATTACCGCAGGCAACTGGCGGAACTGGAACAGGTAACCACCTCGCGAGCCGCGGCCACCACGCTGGCCGAGAACTATACTGGAATCCCATTCGATCTGCCGGGAGAAAGCCTTTGACCAGAACAATACCGCCCTTTCGCGCCGACCATGTAGGCAGCCTGCTGCGTCCCGCTTCGCTCAAAGACGCTCGCGCGCGCTGGGGACGCGGTGAAATCACGGCTGCGGATTTGACCGCCGAGGAAGACGCCGCCATCGAGCGGATCGTCGCGCGCCAGGCGGAGATCGGGCTGCGGAGCGCGACTGACGGCGAGTTCCGCCGCGCCATGTGGCACTTCGATTTTCTGGAGCGGCTGGACGGAGTGGAGTCGTTTCGCTCCGATCACGGCATCGCCTTCAAAGGCGGGATCGAAACCCAGCCCAAGGGACTGCGCGTGGTGGGGAAGCTAGGGTTCTCCGGCCACCCCATGGTAGAGCACTTTCGCTTCCTGCGGGAGCGAACCCGCGCCGCCGCCAAGATGACGATCCCTTCGCCGAGCGTCCTGCACTTCCGAGGCGGGCGGCGCGCCGTAAGCCCCGCTGTCTACCCGGATATGGAGGAGTTCTATCGGGACCTGGGGCAAGCCTATCGCGGCGCGGTCCGGGCATTCGCGGAGGCGGGTTGCCGCTACCTGCAATTGGACGAAGTTAACCTGGCCTATTTATGCGACCCCGAGCAGCGACAGATTCTGCGCGATCGCGGAGACGACCCCGACAGCCTGCCCGCGGTGTACGCGGACATGATCAACACGGCCATTTCCGGACGCCCATCCGATATGCGGATCACCATGCACCTGTGCCGCGGCAACTTCCGTTCGAGTTGGATTGCGCAGGGCGGGTATGAGCCGGTCGCCGAGTTGCTGTTCCATCGGATTGGCGTAGACGGCTACTTCATGGAGTTCGATTCCGAACGTGCCGGCGGCTTCGATCCACTCCGCTTCGTGCCCAAAGGAAAGACCGTGGTGCTGGGCCTGGTGACGTCCAAAACCGGCGCGCTGGAAACTCCGGAGTATCTGCAGCGGAGAATCGAGGAAGCCTCACACTTCGTCGATCTCGACCAACTTTGTCTCAGCCCGCAGTGCGGGTTCGCCAGCACCGAGGAAGGCAACTCGCTCACGGAAGACGAGCAGTGGGCGAAGCTGGCGCGGATCGTCGAAGTGGCGGAGAAAGTGTGGGGAGCTTGAACGCGGCTGTCGAGATCGGCGGGTTGCTGGATCGCGGCGGCGCTCCGGTTCGCAACCGGACTGGGCGCGGGGGAGCCCTTCCGGACGCCAGCGCCTTCGCGGCTGAGTTCGCACCCTTGCGACGCTGGCCTGCTGCCGTGAGAATGACAATCGTCGGCATGCCGTTGGGTGGCTTGCTGGGAGGTTGATCGCAGCTGATGTGCTCCCCGTGCTAGGCTGGCGTGCGCTGTACCTGGAATCGGACCGTTTCGAGATTGTCGCGAAACCCGCCCGCTACTTGATCTCGCGCGAGGCGCGCCGCACGGCGCCCCCCGCGCGTAAATACGAGCAGCGCTTTTTGATGGGCGCGGGCGCAAGGCGGATTGTGGAACATGCGCCCGATCGTTGGGGCGTGATCGGCGCCGCAAAAGCGGCGTTATGGCGCAATTAAGCAATATCGGTAGTGCTTTGGAGCGTTTACGGGCGCCTGAAAATTTTCCGCCAAGGTACAATGAGCCTGATGAACGCGCCAATCGATCGCCGCAAGTTTCTGCTCTCCTCGGCTCTCATTGGAACGGGCGTGAGTCTGGCGGGCGCAGACCAGAGCCCCGCCGGGATTGGGATTCCAGCTACAAGCGTGCCTCGCTTCTTTTCCGGGTGCTGCGCCTATTCGTATCGCAAGTATTTGCAGCCCGGGCCGATGACAATGGAGGATTTTATCGAGAAGGCGGTGGATCTGCGGTTGGATGGCGTGGATATGACCGGCTACTACTTGAAGTCGACAGATCCAACCTATCTGGCATCGCTCCGGCGCCTGGCCTATCGCAAAGGCGTCGCGTTTTCCGGCGCGGCGTGCGGAGTGAACATGGTGAACGCCGATGCGGCCATGCGCGCCCAGGCTGGGACCGACATCAGAAAGTGGGTGGACATCGCGGATGCGTTGGGCGCTCCCCACCTGCGCATCTTTGCGGGCAAGTTGCCATCTGGCGCTACGCTGCAGCAATCGATCGGCTGGGTGGTTGAAGCGATGAAGGCGGGCTGTGACTACTCGGGACGAAAGGGCATTACGCTCGGGGTGGAGGACCATTCCGGCGTGACGCAACAGGCTGACGTGTGCATTGAAGTCATGCACCGGGTGGATTCACCTTACGCAGGCATCAATCTGGACATCACTCACTTCGTCCCGACCGCGACGCAGGATTCCTACGCCCAGATTGAAGCATGCATTCCCTACGCGACTAACACGCATATCCGCGACAAGTTCGACGACGGGTCTGCGATTGATCTGGACCGGGTGGGGGGACTTTTTGCGCGTGCCGGGTTCAAAGGCTTCATGTCCGCGGAATATGAAGGGGAAGAGGACGCCGCCACGGCAGTCCCGAAGCTGGTCGAGAAAATCCGCGCATTGTGTAAGAAATATTCGACGGTCTGAACGGCGATTGGATACAGTATCATACGTGGGTTTCCGCCGGGCCACGTTCCCGGCCACTTCCTCGAGCTAGCCCAGTTGCATCCAATACCGGGCTTTGAAGATACCCCCGATGCCAGGGGCTGAAGTTGAGCGGCGAATTGTGCTCACGTTTTGGCAGGTAATCCATCTCGAAAGCGCCGGGTTCGCCGTCCTGGAATCTAAATGTGCGAACGGGCCGACGGGTCGGGTTCACTTGGTCCCATCTGGGCGGGTCGTTCCGCCCTGACTTGGCATGCATTATTGAGGCCGCCAAGGTACAAAACGTCTACCGGAAAAAGTTACTTTCGGTGAGGCTTGGGAGGATCAACTTTTATGGTTGGCCTTGTGGTCCAGGACACTCCCGCTAATCCATCAGACCCGCCGATCACGCCGTGCCAGTGGTTCTCCATCTGCTTGCCAATGGTGAACTATAATTGATTATCCAATATGCAGCGATTGTCACTCGCAGTGGCAAGTATGGCGGCAGTTACTCTACCCGTTACGCTCGCGATACTCACAGGCTACGCGGCAAGCTTCGAGCGCCGCGACCTGGTCCCGATCCAGGAGCCGTCGGCGGCACGCCCCGAATTCGAGGTGGCGTCGCTCAAGCCCAATACATCCGGCATGCCCGGCTATTCGGTCAGAGTCCTCCCAGCGGGAGTTACGGCAAGGAATATCACTCTCAAGCGCCTGATCGCCATAGGTTACAGCGTCACCGATTATCAGATTTTCGGCAGCCTCCCCTGGCTCGAGTCGGCAGGATTCGACCTGGAGGCGAGATCGGCCGGCCCCACGGATCTTCCGCACGTCAGACCCATGGTGCAATCGTTGCTCGACGACAGATTCAAGCTTAAGATCCACCGCGAGACCAGAGAGCTGCCGATCTACTCGCTGACTCTCGCAAAGAGCGGAGGCAAACCCGGCTCCGGTCTGGTTGAGTCTGCCGCTGGAGCTTGCGGCCCTGTCAATGCAGAATCACCCCCTTTGGCGGCGGCCTGCGGCACAGTCAGCCCGGGCCCGGGCCGTATTTGGGGTCAACGAGGTCGCATCAGCCAGTTGGCGGATCGGCTTTCCACTATCCTGGGTGGCACTGTGGTGGATAAAACGGGTTTGACCGGCGTTTATGACATCGAGCTCACCTATACCCCCGACCCTTCGATGGCGCAGCAACTGCCTCCCGGATTTCCCGTTTCCGACGTTCCGGGGCCGTCGCTTTTCACCGCTATGCAAGAGCAGCTCGGTCTAAAGCTGACAGCGGGTAAAGGACCGGTGGAAGTGATCGTCGTTGACAGTGCAGAGAAACCTACGGGGAATTAGCGGAACGCGGCCTGAGGAAATCGTCGCGTCCCGCAAAGCAACAAAGTAGTAATACAGAGGAATAACCGATCGGGAATTCACGCTGCCCTATCGCTCCAGAGGATCACTTCCCCGACTGCTTCACGAAAATGATTATGTGCTGTCGTGGCAGCGTTTCAATTGTCTTGACGAAACGGAATTCCTCGGGTTCGATCTCGGCGCGGACCTGAACAACGGTCATTTTGTGCTCGGGTCGGATCGGGATGCTCGGATCTTCGCCGCGATACTCGATCAGCGCCATTCGTCCGTCCGCTTTTAATGCCCTTCGGATGCCTCGAAGCATCTTCTGGGGCTCGGAGAATTCGTGATATACGTCCACCATTAGGGCCAGATCGATGGTATTCGCGGGAAGTTTCGGATCGTCAACCGCCCCCAGCACGGGTTCCACGTTGGTGAGTTTTTGCTGAGCGATGTATCTTCGCAATAGGTCGAGCATCCGGACTTGAATGTCGTTGGCATATACCTTGCCCCTCGGTCCGACCCGGCGGGCCAGGAGCGCAGTGATGTAACCCGATCCCGCGCCGATATCGGCCACAGTGGCGCCTTCCGGGATGTTCAAGGCATCGATCGCCAGCCTTGGTTGCTCTTCTTCATCGCGCTCACTCCGCGATAGCCAGTCAGCCCCGTCGGCCGACATGGGTCTCGCATATTCGCGGCCAGTGACGGGGTGACTTCCCGGCGTGCCAACTTGGGACCATACAGGAAACACCAGCGCGCATCCGACGACCAGGCCGCAGAGAATCTTAGAGAACCGCAGCACGGCGGCGCGGAGTTTGGCGGGGCTGCGTTGAAGGTCGGTCATGGGTTTGTTCGACTAGGACTAGCGTAACAGGGCGCCGCGACGTCGCGCCGGCGCGAACGCAATCAATGGTGTGCTTCGACATGCGCCGCAGCTCACAAATCACCGGGTTGCTTGTAGAAGTACTTTCCTTAGGGAGACATAGCTGACGAGTTGGTGAGTAAGTAGCTTAGTGTCTCAGATCACGCGGCGCGAGCCCGCTTCGTATTTCACCTTCCGGCTCCGAGCCATCGCCAATCGATAATCAAGCAGTTTCGATGTTACTCTCTAATTCAAATGGATACTAACTCAAAGAAGGATGTCCAAGAACCTATCCTCACTTCTCCAGCCTCGAAGGCTCACTTCGGCAATTGGGGGATTTACGCCGCTGCGGCCGGCGCTACTCTGGCCATGTCGACTAACGCCGATGCCTCGATAATTTATGGCACGTTGGGTCAGAATGTATCGATCGGTACAGGCGCGGGTAACACCACCGCCGCGAAGACCTTTGTGGTAAGCGCTGTGCAGAAGGACATCGAATCCATCTACCTGAGAAGGTTCTCCGCCGTCGGTGGCGCCGCCAGTTCTGCGAACGCTAAGATAATCGGCGGCTTGGCCTTCGCCACGACGGGCGGCGCGACCTCGGGCGGTGGCCACGCCGCCAAGAATTTCGCCTTAAATGCGCCGATTGGGGCGTCGCGGCATTTTTCAGGGCATGGTGGAACCTTTCTGGAGAAACACACCAGTTCGAACGCACTAAAGGGATTTTTTGGGGGCGACCAGACTGGATTCGTCGGATTTTCGAACGGCTTCGGCAATTATGGCTGGATACGTGTGTCGGTATCGGACGCGGGCAGCCCCGGGTACACCAACGAACTCACGGTCATCGACTACGCCTACAACACGATTGCCACTGATCCGATCGACGCTGGCGAAGGTATACCAACCGGGACGCCCGAACCCGGTACCGCCGCTCTTGGCCTTCTCGCCTCAGGCGCCGTTGGCCTGGCCGTCTGGCGGCGCCGCCGCAAAGAAGTCGACGCCGGCTAAAGTTGTGATTGTTTCGCGCCATCGGATAAGGCCCTCAAGCGTCTCAACGTGACCCTCAACAAGAAAGTTCTCTTTATCGGTTGGGACGCAGCCGACTGGAAAGTCATCCATCCCCTTATGGATGCGGGGAAAATGCCCCATCTGCAGCGCCTCGTGGAGCGCGGAGCCATGGGACGCGCCGCCACCCTGCATCCACCTCTATCTCCGATGCTCTGGACGTCGATCGCCACGGGCAAACGGCCCTTCAAGCACGGCATTCACGGCTTCTCCGAACCCACGCCGGATGGCCGCGGCGTCCGCCCCATCACGAATCTCTCCCGTACCGCGAAGGCCGTCTGGAACATACTCAACCAGAACGGGCTGCGCAGCACCGTGATCGGCTGGTGGCCCAGCCACCCCGCGGAACCGATCCACGGCGTCACCGTCTCCGACCACTATCACAAAGCCAGCCGCGAGTTCGACAAAGGCTGGCCGCTGCTGCGGAACGCAGTCCATCCACCCGAATTGCACGATACCCTCGCCGAACTCCGGCTGCACCCTCAGGAAATCGTTGGGCCTATGCTGACGCCCTTCCTGCCTCACCTCGATAAGGTGGATCGGGAAAACGATCGCCGACCCTCCATGCTTGCCAAAACCCTCGCCGAGTGCGTCAGCATCCACTCCGCGGCCACCTGGCTGATCGAGAACCGGCCATGGGACTTTTTCGCCGTCTATTACGACGCCATCGACCACTTCTGCCACGGCTTCATGAAGTATCATCCGCCGCGCCAGCCATGGATCGGCGAAGCGGATTTCGAGCTCTATTCGAACGTCGTCTCGACCGCTTATATATTGCACGACCAAATGTTGGGTACGCTGCTGGCCAAGGCAGGCGAGGATGCCAACGTGATCCTTATGTCGGACCACGGCTTCCATCCCGATCACCTGCGTCCGCGCTCCATCCCGGACTTTCCCGCCGGACCCGCCATCGAGCACAGCCCGTACGGAATCTTCGCCATAGCCGGGCCGGGAATCAGGAAAGATGAGCCGCTCTTCGGCGTCACCATTCTCGACCTCGCGCCGACCGTGCTCGCGCTTTTTGGTCTTCCCGCGGGCCGGGATATGGACGGCCGCGTGGTCGCCGGAGCATTCGAGGAACCGCCGAAAGTTGGGACCATTCCGAGTTGGGAAGACGTCCCCGGCGACGACGGCCGGCACCCGCCGCATACCCGCCTAGACCCTGTAGCCGCTGCCGAGGCGATGGAACAACTGGTGGCCCTGGGTTATATCGAGAAGCCCGGCGAGAACATCGAAGAGTATGTCGAATCCACAGTCAGGGAACTACGCTTCAATCTGATCGAGGCATGCCAGGATGCCGACCGCCACACCGAAGCGCTCGAAATCGGCCGTGATCTCTGCCGCCGCCAGCCCGACGATCAGCGCTATGCGCTCAAGCGTTTTGTGTCCTGCCAGGCGCTCGGCCTCGTCGCGGAAATGCGCGAGATCGTCGACGATATGGATGGCCGCCGCCGGAAAATGTTTGAGGATGCCGTGCAGCGTGTGAGCTGGTTCCGCGATCTGGTCATAGAGCGCTACGAGGCGAAGAAGACCGCTGCGGGTGAGGCGCCCGACCCGGAGGAACGCGAGCGCGAAATCGCGTACGAACTGAATCCCCGGGCGGAACCGGAAACGCCACGCGAGTTCCTGCTCAAACCGGACGAGCGGAAAGATTTGGGGAAGGCGCTCGCCGAAAGGCGCTACCAGCCCGCCATCACCGATTTCCTGCAGGCGCAAACACTGGCGGCCGAGAGGCGCTGGCTTGAGGCCTTGGATGCGCTGCAACGGCTTGAGCGTGCGCCCGCCATCGCGCCGGCGCTGCTGCTGCAGAGCGCGGATCTGCTGCGCCGCATCGGCAGGCTTGAGGAAGCCGAACAGGCCTATCGGCGGGCTCTTGGGGTCAACCCCGATAACGTTCACGCCCACCTGGGCATCTGCAGGCTCGCGCTGCGCCGCCGCGATTACCGCGCCGCGGCCGAGGCTGCATCCGAGTGTGTGGGCCGCCTGTACTTCTTTCCCATGGCCCACTTTCTGGCGGGCGTCGCCTGTATCGGAATGCGCGATTTCGAGCAGGCCCGTGTCAGCCTGCAAACCGCGCTCTCACAGAATCCGCATTTCCCGCAGGCGCACTTGCGGCTTGCGCGGCTGCTCAAATTCAGACTGAACGACCCCGAGGCCGCCCGCGAACATTTTCGCTGGCATCGCGAAATGCGCCAGCGCCATCCGGGCCTGGCCGCTCCCGAGGCGCAGCACGATCTGCCGCAGGACCAGGAAACGGCGCCGAAGCTCGACACCCCGCTGCCGCCGCTCGGTGAAGATGTGTTCGTCGTCTCCGGCCTCCCGCGCTCCGGCACGTCGATGCTGATGCAGATGCTTGACGCCGGGGGCATGAGCATCCTGACGGACCGGGTCCGCGAGGCCGATGAGGACAATCCGAAGGGCTATTTCGAGTTCGAGGCGGCGAAGAGACTCTTCCGCGATCAGGCCTGGCTCGCCGACGCCCGCGGCAAGGCGCTCAAAGTGGTGGCGCCGCTGGTTTCGTCGCTGCCTGCCGGCTGCAACTATCGGGTGCTGCTGATTGAACGGGATTACGCCGAGATCCTGGCTTCGCAGGCAAAGATGATCGTCCGCCGCGGCGAGTCGATTGAGGATTCCCCCGACCGGCGCGAGCGATTGCGCCGCGAGTATGCACGGTTGATCGCGCAGACTAAGGCGGCGCTGCGCTCCCGGCAGGACGTGCGGTTGCTCGTGCTTCGCCACGAACAGATCCTGCGGGATCCTGAAGCCGCCGCTCTGGCGATCGACCGTTTCGCGGGCGGCGGGCTCTGTGCAGCGCGGATGGCGCCGGCGGTCGACCGCTCGCTCCACCGCAACCGCGCTGCCCTTACGCCTTGACGTCTATCGGACCTGGCGTGAACTGCGCGGCCGCGTGAGGAACACATTGCGCGCACCTACCGGCGCACGATTTTGTGGACAGCTTTCGCGAGTTCCTCAAATTCCACCTGGGCCGTGGAGCCGGGCGCGTACTCGCGTACCGTGAGACCACTCATCACGGCTTCGGCCACCACGATCCGCTGCCCGATTCCAGGCAGTACCTTCTTCCCCAGTTTTTCCAGCGAAGAGGACAAGTCGCGTCCGAGATTCGTATTCTTGAGAACCTTGGATGGCACAAACCGGATGCGCGGCTTCTTCGATCGCCTTTCCGCCCGCGCCTTCAAGGCCAGCCCCAAAGCCTCCTTTAGCGGGAATAAATCCAGCGGCGAGGGTCCGCAGGGAAGCAGCACCAGATCGGCAGCCAGCATTGCCTGATACGCGATATCCTGCATCCCCGGAGGCGTGTCGATCACAACGATATCCGCGGTCTTTTGCGCCGCGCGCACCTTTGCGTGCAGCTCAGAGGGACTTCCGCGATCCAGCTTCTCCACGCACTGCAGAAGCATTCCATCGCCCTGTTTGGCCCATGCAGCCAGGCTGTGCTGCGGATCGGCGTCCAGCGCCGCGACGGTCTCGCCCATGGCGGCAAATTCGGCGGCCAGGTTGCCCGCAATCGTCGACTTCCCGATCCCACCCTTTCGTCCGGCGATCACCACGATAGCCATTGGAAATACTATAGCGCCAGAAGCTTAAGCGGATTGCAGAATGAACGACGCGTCGGGCGGCGCGGGCGCCCCGGCCTGAAGGTTGTGCGCGCCGCCCCCGTCCGTAATAAGATCGAAAGAACCAAAAGGAGAACGCCCATGCGGTCACTTTCCCTGTTCTTTGCCACCGCCCTGCTATACGCGCAGCCCCCGGCCCGCGTGCAAACGGGCTACGATTCCATTCAGCCCGCGCGTCTCAAAGCCGATTTAACCTTCCTTTCCTCCGATGCGCTGGAAGGCCGCTTGTCGCTGCAGCGCGGCTCGGAGATCGCCATCCAATGGATCGCGAGCGAGTTTGCCAAGGCCGGTCTCAAACCGCTGGTGGGCGACTCCTACCTGCAGCCCGTGCCGATCGTCGAATTCTCGGCCGACCGCGCGCTCACCGCGCTCACGCTGTCCCGCGATGGCCACAGCGAAGTCTTTCACGCACCCGACGCCACGGCGGCGTACGCCCACGAGGTCACCGTTTCCGGCGGCGTGGTCTTTGCCGGCTTCGGCATCACTGCCCCCGAATTGAACTACGACGATTACGCCGGCATCGACGCCCACGGCAAAATCGTCCTCATCTTCAATCATGAGCCGCAGGAGGCCGACCCGAACTCCGCGTTCAACGGCATCGGCAACACCCGCTACGCCAACAACAATTACAAGCTGTTCAACGCCGCGCGCCACGGCGCCATTGCCGTGCTCACCATGCCCGACCCCGATCACCAGGGTCCGGTCCGCGCGGGGGCTCCGGCGCCTGCAGGCCAGACGCCCGCCGGGGGGCGTGGTGGACGCGGCCAGGCGCAAGCCGCGCAGCGCCCGCGCATTCTGTCCGAGTCGCTGGCCGAAGGCGGCCCCAGCATTCCGCTGTTCACCGTTGGCCGCCGCGTTTCCGACTCGCTGTTCGAGACTGCCGGAAAGAGAGCCGCGGAAGTCGAAAGCGCCATCAACGCCAAACCCGCGCCCGCTTCGTTCGAAGTGCCCGGAGTGACCATCGAGCTCCACACCGCCACCGCGGAGCAGCGCCGCGCCAACTCCTACAACGTTGTGGGCCTGATCGAAGGCAGCGATCCCGCGCTCAAGGCCGAGACCATCGTTTTCAGCGGGCACTTCGACCACGACGGCACGGGCCCCGCGGGCATCTATCACGGCGCCGACGATAACGGCTCGGGCACGGTCGGCGTAGTGGCGCTGGCTAACGCGTTCGCGGCCAACCCGGTGAAGCCGCGCCGCTCGCTGCTCTTCATCGTGTTTGCCGCCGAGGAGCGCGGCCTGCTGGGGTCGTATTACTATGTCAGCCACCCGCTGCGTCCGCTGGCCAGCACGCGCGCTCAAATCAACTTCGATATGATCGGGCGCAATGAGGCCGCGGATCCGCGTGTGATCACTGAGATCTCACCCGACACTTCGAACCAGTTGGGCCTCATCGGCACGCATTACAGCCCCGACTATCGCGAGACCGTGGAACGCCAGAACAAAATCGTGGGCCTGAACCTCACTTACAAGTGGGACCTGGACGCATACAACAGTGTATTGTTCCGCAGCGATCAGTATCCCTTCCTGCTGCACGATATCCCGGCGATCTGGTGGTTCACCGGCTTTCATCCCGATTACCACCAGGTTACCGACACCGTAGAGAAGATCAATTTCGAGAAGATGGCGAAGATCGTGAAGCTCTCATACCTGAGCGGCTTCGAATTTGCCGACGAACAGAATCCGCCGGCGCTTGAGCCGCGCGCCAAAGCAAAGTAAGGACGGTAGCCATCGGCGCCCATCTCCAGTTCGACGGCGCGGCCTCTCGGGAACTTGAGGCTCTATATATGTCGTCGATAGCCGCGGCGCGCCGGCAGCGAGCCTTGACGCTACTCGATCTCCACTCAGGGGATGTCGTGTTAGACATCGGCGCCGGGCAGCAACCGGCCGGAAGTAGGGTGAGATAATCTCGGAACATGAGTTCCGGCAGGCCAATCATTCGAGAGCTTCGCGTGCGGACCGTGCGTGTGCCGATGCACGAGCCCCATCGGACTGCCAGCGGCATAGTCACTGAATCGCCTCTTGTGCTGACTGACGTGATCACCGAGGCTGGAGTTATCGGGCATAGTATTGTTTTCACCTACACCGCAGCCGCGCTTCAACCGGCGGCGGATCTGATTCGAAACTTCGAACCGCTCTTGAAGGGTGAACCCGCGGCCCCGGGCGAAATCGAACGGAAACTCGCTCGGCGATTCCGCTTGCTGGGCACTCAGGGCCTGGTCGGCATGGCTCTCGCGGGTATCGACATGGCGCTGTGGGACGCACAGGCGCGCTGGCATCAAACGTCCCTCGCAGAGCTGCTCGGCGGCGTCCGAAAACCGGTGCGGGCCTATGGAGCCGTGGGTTATGACGGCGTGAGCGGTTCCGCCAGGGCTGCGGAAGACCTGGCTCGACAGGGCTTCAAAGGGATCAAAGCGAAAATCGGTTATCCGATTGTGAAGGAAGATATCGAGGTCATACGCGCCATGCGAGCCGCCGTTGGCGACGATGTCGCGATCATGGTCGATTACAACCAAAGCCTCTCACCCACCGAAGCCGTACAGCGCATGCGCGTGCTCGATGCCGAAGGGTTGACCTGGGTGGAGGAGCCTACGCTGGCTCATGACTACCAAGGTCATGCGTTAGTCGCCCGCGAAGCCCGGACTCCCATTCAGTGTGGTGAAAACTGGTGGGGCACGCAAGACCTTCGGCATGCCATCGACGCACGCGCCTCCGACTATGTGATGCTCGACGCGATGAAGATTGGCGGCGTCAGTGGGTGGCTGCGCGCGGCTTCTCTGGCGGAGATACATGGAATTCCAGTCTCAAGTCATCTCTGGCCCGAGATAAGCCTGCAACTACTCTCTGTGACGCCGACGGCTCACTGGCTTGAATATGTCGGTTGGTGGAACATGGTCGTGTCCGAACCGCTGCGGATCGAATGCGGCATGGCAATTCCGGGCGACGCGGCCGGCGCCGGCGTGGAATGGAACGAGCAAGGGATCAGCCGGTGTCCAACCTGATCCCCAGACTCTCATTGGGTGCGTGCGCCGCGTCGGCTTTCCCGGTCTGTGGCGTAACTGTCTCTTATTAGTGCGGCGCGCTGAGCGCCATAACCGCGTAAGCCGTGGCGGCGTCACTCATAAAGCGGCCGGCGTCGGAAGACGGGTCCCGCTGCTTGTTGAGCGACCAAGCCTGCCAGTGGCCATCCTTCTTGTCCTGGTTCGATGCCAGCCACTCCAGCCCGCGTTTCAACTGGCTCCGATCACCCGGTATGCCCGTCTGTTCCAAGGCGAAGACCACAACTCCAGTAGCATAACCGTCGCCCCTGGGGTCGAGCGGAGTGTTGTCTTTCCGCTTCCACGCGCCCACAAATGAAGATAGACTGAAACCTCCATCCTCCTGCTGTTTGCCGAGAGCTTCCCCAATGATAGACTCCTGCTGCGTGCGCGTTAGCAAACCGGGGAGTTTCGCCGACGCCCACAGTAACATCACGCGATTGATGGGCACTTGCGATTCCCGTTCCCGCACAAGGTATTCGGAAAGCAGCTTCAGATTGTCCTGAATATCCGGTGACGAGCGATAGTTCCCGGGCGCTGTTCCCACGGCGATCGCGGCCAGCGTGGCGCCATAATACTGTGAATCGCCCTCCCAGGGAGAGTTGTGAAACTGCAGCCACGACCACGCGCCCGCAGCGTCGCCCGCTTTCAACTGCTCGCCCCACATGTTCCCGAGCGCCAGCCGTGCGTCAGCGCCCAACTTGCCCGTGGCGGCGTCGTTGCTGGCCAGGATCAGAGCGTTCAGAATGGATTCCGTTCCACGGGACTCGATCGTCTTGGGGTCGCTGTCCTTTTTTGTAGGATAAAAGGGTTCCACTTCCTTCCACATGCGGACGCGCTTGGCGACGTTATCCAAAAGCCGGTGTTCCAGCGCGGAGGCGGATTGCTCGCCGAGAGCGGGACGCAGAGAGGGCCTCGCTATGGCGTACGGAACCGCCGTATGACACGAGACGCAAAACGTCTCATGATCGCGGGCAGCCGAGGGCCAGTCCATCCACCAGGCGATCCGCTCATCAAGGTAGGCTGCCGCCGCCTTGCCGCTCCAGCTGCTGGCAGATGCAGCCGGCGGCACGGCCGTAGATTGCGCGAACAGTCTCGTGGAGAAACACAAGGCTAGGACACCAGCTACAACTGGGATACGAGCTACAAACGGAAGCGCTTTCATCGGAACCGACCTCCCGCAACCTTTGATTCAGCCTGCCGACCATCCAACTCCGGCGAAGGATATGACCTTGTATTGTCAGCCGGATCGGGTTATTATATCAAGTCTATGTCAACTTTTGGATTGACACGCCCTTTATCCGTGATATTTCTAATTTACCCGTTATCCGATTCGCTCCGATTGCAAACCTTTCCCAGTGTTCTTTCCTTGTTTGGATACCTGCTCCGTTAGCGGCCGGAGGTTCTCCGTCCAAAAATATGTCGGCGGTCTAGTCGCCTTGAGGTGACACGTTTCGCGTTCGCCTGACGGGAAATGCGAGAGGGGTGCTCGCATGTGTCGCGTCCGGATTGCGCTGTGTGGAGCGTTCCTTGGATGCGTTAGTGTGTCCTAAGGACGTCGCGATTCGCGAATAACTACGAGACAGCTATCCCGACGCCCATCGGCAGTAATCAGGGCGACTTCCGGCTCGATCGGAACATCAACTCGAAACAGACCGTGTTCGCCCAATTGACTTACAAGCGCAGAGAGACCATCAGCGCTCCCACCGGGTCTGTGAATCCGGGTGGCGGCGACACGTTGGGAGCGACTACGATTTGACTGTGCACAACTACGTGGTTACGCCGCACCCGATCAATGAGGCGCGCGCCGGCTACACCGGCGAAAATACCGGGACTAACTACCCCTATACGGCCGCGGGGATACAGCAGGCGTTGGGCTTGCAACTGGCGGGTCCGCCGCGTCCGGCGCGGCTGCCCCCCGAGTTTTTCCATCACCGGATTTACGAGCACCACTGGGGCACGACGTCGATTTCGAAAACCAATACCGCTCAGGTGCTGGATAACCTGACTTGGACGAAGGGGCGGCATAATCGCGCGCACCACTGACAAGCTCCGCCAATCCCGCCGCGAATCGATAAACTCGCCCGGCGAGGGCCAGTCCTGCGGAATTCCCAGCCCCGGCGAGCGCAGGCAGAGTACCGCCAGCCTGTCGGGATTCGCGTAGGGCGCGGCTTGAGCAGCAGTGCGTTCACCACGCTGAAAATGGCCGTGTTGGCGCCGATGCCGATGGCCAGAGAGAGCACGATGACCAGGATCAGTCCGGGGCTCTTGAGCAGCGTGCGAGCCCGAAGCGGAAATCGGCGAGAATCGAGCGCATGTCTCTTCTTGGACGCAGCGGTCAATCGCATGTTAGCATCCGCTCTAATGGCAGATGCGTTGATCGAGGCGATCCGCGGCGGTAGGCTGGCCGCCGTGCGCGCTGCCGTCAAAGCGGATCCGGAAGCGGCGCGCCATCCGAAGTACATGGTGGCGGCCGGACGTCTGGGCTCGTTGCCCATAATTCAGTTACTGCACCGCAACGGGTCGGACCTCAACGCGTCCTACAAAAAATACCGCGCGCTGAGCAACCTGATCCAGGAGAACCCTCACGCCGCGGCGGATGGCCAAGCCGATCCGGACCGTCTCGCGTGCCTCACCTGGATGCTCGAACATGGCGCCGACCCCGAACAGCTCTCCGCCTGGCCGCCTGCGCGCGCCATTATTATTGCGGCCTTCGTGGGTCAGCCCGAGTACGTGAAGGCGCTTCGAAAAGGCGCCAAAATCGATGGCTTCGCCGCCGCCGCATTGGGCGATATCAGGCTGATGGAGAAGACCCTCCGCGCCGATCCGGATTTCGTCCGCGCCCGCGACCACGGCGTCCTTACCGCCTTGCAGTGCGCGGCCGGCTCGCGGCTTCCAGGCGCGAAGACGCTCGACGTCGCCGCCATGTTACTCGACGCCGGCGCCGATGTCGCCGCGGAAACGCAATCCTGGGGGCATCCCGTGGATGCCGTCTACTTCGCCGCGTCCTCCAAAAACCTTCCCATGTTCGAGCTCTTCCTGAAGCGCGGGGCCAATGCCAGCAATGCACTGGGGCCCGCCTTGTGGAACGCCACGCTCGATTTCGCCGCGCTCGCCATCGAATACGGCGGCGACCCGGACCGCGCCGCGCATGAAAACAAGCCGCTGCTCAATAACCTCATCTGCTGGGGCCAGATTCCGCAAACTATATGGCTGCTGGCGCACGACGCCAGCCCCAACATCGCGGACACAGAAAACGGCTGGACCGCCGTCCATCAGGCCGCCTCGCGCGGCAGCGGTCGCATCATGCGGGCCGTGCTCGATGCGGGCGGCGACCTGGGACGCGGCGATAAGCAAGGCCGCACGCCTATAGATGTCGCCCGCTCGGTGGGCCGCGATAAGCTGCTGGCGTTGATGTCGGCGGCGGCGCATTGAGCAGCTTGAGTAAACCAGTGAGCAACCCAGTGAGCAAACCGCGCCGGCAGCTCGGCTTCTTCGACGCCACCATGATCGTGATGGGCGGCATCGTCGGCTCGGGCATCTTCATCAACCCGTCGGTGGTTGCGCGCCATCTGCACACGTCGGCGCTGATCCTGGGCGTTTGGCTGATGGGCGGCGCACTGGCCATGCTGGGCGCCTTCATCTGGGCGGAGCTCGCCACGCGGCTGCCCGGCGCCGGCGGGCAGTACCTATACTTGCGTGAAGCCTATCACCCCATGGTCGCGTTCGTATACGGATGGGTGCTGCTGCTGGTAACCCAGACCGGCGGCATGGCCGCGGTGGCCGTGACCTTCGCGCATTATTACCGCGAGCTGACCGGCGTTGCGTGGAGTGACAGCGCCATCGCCGCCGCTGCGCTGCTGGGGCTCACCGCCATCAACTGTCTCGGCGCGCGCGCAGGCAGCAACGTGCAGAGCGCGCTCATGCTCATGAAGACCGGCGCCATCGCCGCGCTGGTTCTGGCGGGGATTTTCTGGGGCGGCGGGCATGTTCACGCGACGCCGCTGCTCGATCGCCCGGTGTCCCTCGGGCTGATCGGCGCCATCGGCGCGGCCGCGGTCCCGGTGGCGTTCGCTTACGGCGGATGGCAGACCTCCAGTTTCGTAGCCGGCGAAATGCGCGACCCGCGCCGCGATCTTTCGCGCGGCCTCATCGCGGGCGTCGCCGGGGTGGTGGTGCTTTATCTATCGGTGAACTTTGTGTGCGTGAAGGTGCTGTCGCCTGTGGGTCTTGCCGCCACGTTCACGCCCGCCTCGGCCGTGATGCGCGCCGCACTTGGCGCACGGGGCGCGCAGTGGATCGCCATCGGCATCGCCGTTTCCACGCTGGGATTCCTCAGCCAGGGAATTCTCACCGCGCCGCGCGTCTACTACGCCATGGCGCGCGACGGTCTGTTTTTCGAATGGGTGGGACGTCTTTCGGCGCGCACTGGCGCTCCCGTGGTCGCCATCGTGTTGCAGGGCGTCTTCGCTACGGCCATCGCGCTGCTTGGCAAGTACGAACAGATTCTCAACTACGAAGTATCGGTCGATTTCATTTCCTTCGCGCTCACGGCCGCGTCGCTTTTTGTATTTCGCTCGCGCGATGGATCGCCGGCCATGGGCCAAGCCATTGTCCCGCGCCCCTCGTCCGGAATCTATCGCGCGCCGGGGCATCCCTACACCACCGGTGTCTTCATTCTCGCCTGTGCCGCCATTGTCGCCAGCACGTGGGCCGCGTCGCCGCAGAACAGCGTCATCGGTTTCGGAATTCTGCTCACCGGCATTCCCGTATATTTGTATTGGAGCCGCCGCTCCAAAACTTCCACATGAGACACAGACAATCCGACTACATGCAATGGGCCAAGACGCAGAGCCGCGCCCGATTCAACCTGGCTACCAGCGGCGTAGGGCCGTTTCCGCTGCGCGAGATGCCGTTCGATTTCTCGACGCTCGAAATCAACGGCGACAATACCTACGGATACGCGCCGCTCAAGAACGCCATCGCGCGCAAGCACGCCGTGGACCCCGATTGCATCTTCACTACCGAGGGCACGTCCATGGCGAACTATCTCGCGCTGGCGACGCTGCTCGAACCCGGCGACGAGATTCTTATCGAGCAACCCGTCTACGGCCTGCTGCTCGATGCCGCTTCGTATATCGGCGCTGGCATCCAACGCTTCGCGCGCACCGAAGAGAGCGGCTGGGCGCTCGACCCCGCGCAAGTCCGCCGCGCGCTGTCACCCAAAACCAAGCTGATCGTGGTCACGAATCTGCACAACCCATCGAGTGTCCTGACTCCGGACGCGGTTCTGAGGGAGATAGCGGATGTCGCCGCGAGTGTGGGTGCAAGGTTGCTGGTGGATGAAGTCTATCTCGACGCCGTCTACGAGAACACGCCGCGCACCTCGTTCCACTTAGCCGGCAATATCGTGGTCACCAGCAGCCTGACGAAAGTCTACGGCGTCAGCGGCCTGCGCTGCGGCTGGATTCTGGCGCAGCCCGACCTGGTGCGCGCCATGTGGCAACTCAACAATCTCTTCGCTGCCACCGCCGCCCATCCGGCTGAGATCATCAGCGCCGCGGTGTTCGAGCACCTTCCCATTTTGCTCGATCGCGCCCGCGAGGTAGTGGACGCGGACCGCGCTGCGCTGCAGCCGTTCCTCGATTCGCAGCCGAAGGTCTCGACGGCGCGCACGGAGTTCGGAACCACGTGTTTCCTGCGCTTGAAGGAAGGCGGCGCCGATGAATTTCTCACGCGGCTGCGCTCCGAATACGAAACCTCCGCGGTGCCGGGACGCTTTTTCGAAATGCCCGATCATATCCGCATCGGTATGGGCGTTAATCACCAGATGTTTGTGGAAGGTTTGCGGCGGCTCGCGCAGGCGCTTGGTAGTGAATCGAGCTAGGCTAGTGGATCTGATCGAAGCGACGCGCTTACTTGGAATTCGGGTTATCCCAACCCTTGGAAGCGCAATTAAGCGACATCGCGGAACCTGGAGTGAGTGACACTTTTCTCTTCCGGCAGTTTGTCAGGTCCGCGCTTGTCACTGTCACGACATGCTCGCCGGGCGAGACAACAAAAGTAAAAGGCGTCGACTGGCCCATGACCTGACCATCAATCGTGATTCTTGCGCCCGGGGGCGTCGAGGTAACAGTTAGCTTGCCCGCTAACTGAGGCCGCTGGGACGACAATGGCATTGGGAATAAGAGAACGCAGCAGACTGCGATTTCAAGGGCCGGATACACTCTTCGAGTCTTCAAGTTAGTTCACCTTAGTCAGATCGCGCCTCACAAAGTCGGCGAAGAAGACAACGCCCAGCAGCATCGCAAGACATTGCAGCTGCCGCGGCATTTGAATCTTATCGAGGTCAAGGGTTCCGACGGAGTTCTCAATCGCCCACTCGACGTTCTGCGAGGAGATATACGCCCAATACAGCGAGACGCACACACAAACGGCGCTCATGGCGGCCGGCCAGAACTCCCGGGCGGCATAAATCTGTTTGGGCCGGCTGGTCAGAAACAACCCCAGGCCCGCGAGCAAACCGGTGGCCAGCGTGGTGAGCAGGTTATTCATGGCCGCGTAGGCGTTCAAGGCGCTGCTCAGCGCCATCGCCGGGTCACCGCCTTGCGCCAGGACATAGGGCCTCGAATTAATGTAATTCGTGAGCGCCCACATTGCCACCGCGAGCACGATGCAGCCGATATAGAAAGCAGTGCTGACAATTTGCGGACGGGCAGTGATTCGCCTCGGTGCACTCATTCGATCTTGACTCCATTACTTATGGGGCCGAAAGTGGACTACGGGACCTATTCAGGCTCATTGGTATAATCTGACTCCGGATATCCATTTCGCCGCCGAATCGCCAATTATTGAGCCTCGCATATTACGGTTACCGAAACATTTCGTAGCGGCCTTGTTTTACGCGGTTCCGCGCGCCAGGACTGTAACTGTATTACGCGATGCTCAATAGTATACACCGGATTGGCGGCGCCAGACCGTCAATGGCGCAGCGGACCTGGACTCCGTCGCAGGCCATGGGCCCGCGCCACTAACCAATCAGGTGATAGGCCACAAAGGCGCCGATATACGCCAACGCGCCCATGTAGGTGAATTGCAGAATAGGCCACTTCCATCCGCCGGTTTCCCGCCGTACGATGGCTACCGTGGACGTACACTGCAGCGCGAAGGCGAAGAATACCAGCAGCGCGATGGCGCCGCCCAGGCTCAAATCCTGGCGCAGAGCGGCTTGCAGATGCGGGCCTGTGGCGCCGTAAATCGCGCCGAGCGTGGCCGGCGTGGTTTCACGCGCCGCCAGTGAAGTGATCAGCGCGATGCCAATTTTCCAGTTGAAGCCCATCGGCTTGATCAGGGGTTCTATGGCGTGGCCAATCGAGCCCAACAAGCTGTTTTGGATAGCCGGCGGATTCCCATGCACCAGCGGGAAGCTCATCAGCAGGCACACAACAATGGTAACCATCAGAATGATCGTGCCCGCCTGCTTGAGAAACACCATACCGCGGTCGTAAAGCCGCAACCCGAGCGACATCGATGCCGGCCACCGGTACGCCGGCATCTCCAGCAGGAAGGGAGTACGGCCGCTCTTCAATACCGTCGATTTGAGCAGCTTCGCCGTCATTACCGCCGCCAGGAATCCGAGCACGTAGAGCCCCAGCATCACCGCCGTCTGCATCCCCAGCAGGCCGCCGAGCAGGTTCCGCTTCGGAATGAACGCCGCGATCATCAGCAAATAGATGGGCATGCGCGCGGAGCAGGTCATAAACGGCGCGATCAGTATCGTCGCCATGCGGTCGCGCTTGTTTTCGATGGTACGGGTTGCCATGATCGCCGGCACGGCGCAGCCATAAGCCGATAGCAACGGGATGAACGATTTGCCTTGTAGCCCGATGCGCGCCATGGTGCGATCCGCAATCACTGCCGCGCGCGAAAGGTATCCGGAATCTTCGAGGACTCCGATAAACAGAAATAACAACAGAATCTGCGGAAGGAAGACCAGCACCGAGCCCACGCCCTTCCAGACGCCATCGGTGAGCACGGAACGGAATAGCGAAGGCGGAAGCAAAGTCGCGATCCAATTGCCGGTGGCGTCGAACCAGGCTGTCATGATGTCGGGCAGCGGCGCGGCTACCGAGAAAATAATCTGAAAGACCGCCACCACCACAGCCAGAAAAACCAGCGGTCCGAACACCGGGTGCAGAAACACTTTGTCCAGGCGCCGCGTCCATTTGGACGGCGCCGGCGCCAGGTAACCCGCTTTGGCGCCCATCGCTCCCGCCCACTTGCGGCATCCCGGCACATCCTGCAATACCGGCAGCTCCATGCGCTGCGGCTGCGGCATGGCTCCCGCCAGAAAATCGAGCACCTGCGATATGCCTTCGCCGCTACGCGCGCTCACCAGCGCCACCGGAGCCCCAAGCTGCGCCGAAAGCGCCGCCGCATCCACGCTGCCGCCCCTCTGACGCAGGTCGTCGGCCAGGTTCAAAATCACCAGCGTGGGCAGATGGAGCGATAGAATGGGCGCGGCCAGCATCAGTTGCCGGCCCAGGTTAGTGGAATCGAGCACCAGCAGAATCGCTTGCGGTTTAGAGACTCTCTTGCTGTTTCCGGTGAGCACATCGTAGGCGATCTGCTCGTCTTCCGATCGCGGCGAAAGGCTGTATAAGCCCGGCAAATCGATGATGCGAACAGCGCGGCCATCCGGCAGTTGCGCGATGCCGCTGTGCTGCTCCACCGTCACGCCGGGGAAATTCGCCACCTTCTGGCGCAACCCGGTGAGGCGGTTAAACAGCGTGGTTTTGCCGGAATTCGGAGGGCCAACCAGCGCTACGGCAGTCCGCGTAGCCGCCAAACGGGGCGGTTCGGCGACGGCAGTTCCGCCGCAATTTGCGCAACCTTGGCATTCGCTCACATCATCCTCAATTGCTCCGGCCGCGCCGGATCTTCAGTAACCTGGCAGTCTCGCGCCGCAGCGCAATTTCCGAGCCATCCACCTGAAACACCCGTGGATCGCCGCCGGGAGCGCTCTGGCCCGCCGTGACACGCGTGCCGGGTAGAAAGCCCAGTTCCATGAGCCTCCGCGCATCGTCGGCCGGCAGATCGAGCCGGTCCACTACGCCCACCTCGCCGCGGCGCAAATCAACCAGCGTAAGCAGGGGGCCACTCGCGATGCAGTTGCCACTGAGTTGCAACATGGATTCAGTTTGAGGCGCCGCCGCGCGCTTGTCAATACCCGCACTTTTCTTCCGGCGGTTTTTGCGTCCCAATGGTTTCCAAACGCCCCCAAGTGGTCGAGAATAAAGGATAACAGATATGGCGACCCGATATACGATCCGCCGCTTCAAACCTGGCGATATGGACCGCGTCCTCGAGATCGAGCGCGCCAGTTTCGGCAAAGATGCGTACGATCGCAAGTTGTTTGCAGAATACCAGCGCAAATGCGGGGGTCTCTTCCTGCTCGCCGAGGGGGTTCGAACGGTTGACGGATATTCCATCGCTTGCATTTCCGGGAAGTATAGCAATTTGGCAGAGCGTGACAATTTGGTAGCCAGTCTCGAATCCCTTGCGGTCCACCCGCACGCCCGCGGCAACGGCGCGGCATCCTCACTATTAAAGAGCACTATCCGCCGTCTAAAGTTGCAAGGCGTTGGCCGGATTACCCTGATCGTTCGCAAATCGAACGCCGTCGCTTTGCAGTTTTACGAGCGCCGCGGCTTCGCCGCCGTGCGCCGCGCGCCGGGATATTACGAGGACGGCGAAGAGGGTCTGATCATGCGCCTGACACTATAGGACTGTAGGATACTGAAGGCAGTGGTCCGCCTGCTCACCATTTTCGGTCCCGTAATCGCCGCAGCTTTCTACGCGAATGCGCGGCTGCCGCTGCCGGGCTCCATCCTCTTGTTCGCTGCCGGACTCTTCCTGTGGACGCTGCTCGAATACGGCATCCACCGCTTCGCCTTCCACGGCTTCCTGCCGCACTGGGAGCACCATGAGGCTCCCAAAGATCCGGAATATATCCACTCCCCGCTCTGGCTTTCTTGCGGTACTTCGGCGCTGCTCTGGGTTATTTTGCGCATTCCCACCGGGTCATGGGCGCGCAGCGGGCTGGTGCTGGCCGGCATCATTTCCGGCTATCTCGCTTATGAGGCGGTGCATGCGATGATCCACGCCAATGAAGCCGGCGGCCCTCGGCTGCGCGAGCTGCGCAAGCGCCACTACGTCCATCATTTCGCCGACGACCGTCTCCACTATGGCGTCACCACCTCGGTTTGGGACCGCGTTTTCGGTAGCCTGCCAAGCGAACGGCGCTTGATTCGCAAGACGCTCCGCCGCCAAGATGAACTTTGAAAACGTCGCCGGGAATCTGCGCGAATCCTTCCGTGTGATCGCCGCCAGCCGCGCCGCGGGTGAAAACCGCGAGCTGCGCGGGGTCAGCATCGCCTCGGCCGGCGTGACGTTCCAGATGTTCAACTGCGCCTTCCTTTCTCAGCCGGTACTCACCGATGCCGAGCTCACCCAGCGCATCCTGCTGGCTAATACGCACTTCAACGTGCGCGGCCAGGAATGGGCCTATTGGGTATGCGAAGACTGGATCTCCAGCGGCGTGCGTAGGCGCGCGCGGCAGTTGTTCGAACGGCTCGGGATGCGCCACTCGGTGGATCTTCCGGGTATGGTGGCCGAGCGGGTGGCGCCGCCGGCGTATCCGCTGCCGGCCATCGAGGTCCGCCGCGTCTGTCACGGCCCGGTGCGCGACGCATTCTGCGCCATCGGTTCGCTCTGCTTTAATGTGCCCATCACATGGTTCACGGAAGTGTTCGACAACGAATCGGTGTGGGATCGTTTCGAAAGCTACGTGGGCTACGTGGATGAGGAGCCGGTATCGACGGCGGCGATTGTGCTGGGCGGCGGCGCGATGGGCGTTTACAACGTGGCCACCGTTCCCGGCCATCGCCGCTGCGGCTACGGCGAGGCAGTGATGCGCTACGCGCTCGCGGACGCACATAGCCGCCACGGCATCGGGAGAGTCCTGCTGCAATCCACGCCCGCGGGGTATAAGCTGTATCAGCGCATGGGATTCCGGACAGTGACCAGCGTCGGGGTCTATTCGAGCTGAAGGCGACGCGACGAGCGACTAACCGTGCTGATTCGAGTGGCTGTCTTCGTAATGCGCCTTGAGCAGATCGCCGCCGAAATCGGCGTTTAAGTCGCGCCAGACCGAGTGTATGTGGTTGGCGTTGTCCTGCGTCATGTCGAATTCGATCATGAACGAGGGCGTCTGCACGCGATAATAATGCGGGTCGCCCGGTTTGGCCCCTCCGGCCCAGGCGAACCAGGTGTTGCGGCCGCCGGCCTTGTCGATCTGGTCTATGCGACGCTGGGCGATGTCGTCGGGCAGATTGCGCGCGTAGAGCTCCGCCAGCGCCCGCAGCGCATCGTACTGTTTGGCGTTCATCTTCGACGCCGAAAGCCCCGACGGCTGGCCTTTCAGAGCGGCCGTCCGCGTATTCGTGGTCAGGATGTCGCTATAAGCTTTGGGGTCGACGATGGCGGTCTTCTGCAGCCGCTCGTCCAGCGCATGAATCACCTCGAAGCCCAGGTCGTCTTCCGGGGCGAGCACGCGCAGCCCTTTGCGCGGCCCCTGCCTCACCTCGGCCGGATTCGAGCCGAAAAAGCTGGGCCCATCCACCACCTGCCCGTTCGTCACGGTGTAGTTCTGGCTGATGTGGTGGCCCTCCACGCGGTAGCCCCAGGCGCCGGAGTCGGAGGGCGTGCCGAAAATGGTGAAGTGATATTTCTCCGGGTTGCGGCGCACCCCGCTGTCGTTTTCCATTATCTTCAGCACATCTTCCAGGCTCATGATGGTGACTGCCTTGATGTACCCGGCCTGGCTCAACCCGGATGCCAGCAGCGCGCTGGCGAGATGTCTCTGGTAAGGGCTCATTTCGCCCAGCGTCAGGCCCTTGCGGTCGATGGGAACGTAGAACCAATGCATGCGTTCTTCGTCCTGGAACGGGAAGGTCGCCTTGGCCTTCTGTTCCGGGCTCAGCGCAGCCAGCAAACGATTCGCGGTTTCGGTCATCACCGAAACCGTGTGGATGTGGTCATGCATACCGCTCGGGTTGCTGGAAGCGTGGCTCTGGGCGTGGCTCGTTTGGCCGGCAATTACGCCGCCGCCCAAAAGCGTCGCGGACGAACTCAGAAACGAACGTCGTTTAATCTGGCACATAGGTTCTCCTCCCGTGGCCGGTCGGCCCGGCGTGTGCTCCGCGAGCTTGATTATATTCGATTGGGGCGAGTCAGGGGGAGGCGCGGGCAGGACGCGGGCCGGAGCTGTTATAAGTGCTGGCGGCTCCTCAGTAATGGGGCGGCTGCGCCAGGATCACTTTCAATAATCGCTGCGCCTTTTCATATTGTGGATCGCTTGCCGGAATCGCTTCCAGAATTTTTCGCGCTTCCGTCAGATCGCTCTTCTCCGCATAGGCTCCGGCCAGCAGATACTGCGCTTCCGTCGCCGGATCGAGCTTCAAACTGGCGCGGAATGCGGCGATCGCCCGGTCGGGATCGGCCGATAAAAAATAAAATTTCCCCGCGGCCAATTGCTGTCCGGCGTCGTCGGAGTTGAGCGCCGCGCGGGCATCGTATAAGATCCGTGCGTTCTTGAAACGCTCGCCGTCTTCGCCTGGAAGCTCGCGGACTCCCAACCCGACCAGCGACGTTAGCGCGCTCATGCGCACGGTCGCCGCCGGATCGGCGAGCGCCCGTATCAGCGCCGCCACCGCATCCGCACGCGCATCCGGAACCGAAGCAATCCGTTGCGCTGCAATCGCACGCACCAGCGGCTCCGCATCGGTCAGCGCGCGATTCAGCACGGGAAACACCCGCGGATCGGAGGCGAAGCGGCCCAGGTAACCCGCAGCGTTGGCGCGCGTGAGCGGCCCTTCGGCCGGCTGCGCCAGCATGGCCAGCAGGTCCGGAATGGAGCCCGGATCGTTCTTGCGCGCCGCGGCGAAAGCATCGGCGCGGCGGATGAGCTTCCGGCGCGAATCCGGCGTGTACCACTGGTTCATGCGCGCCAGCGCCCACTGCGCGTCGCGGTCCTTGTGGCATAGGTTGCAGGCGTTGGGGATTTCGTGGCGGATGGTGTTTTCGGGAACCGGAATCGACATCGAATGGTCGCGGATCTCCGCCTTGATGCTATAGACGCTGCGCGGCATGTGGCATTCCACGCAAGAGCTGCCGGCGCTGGCAGGGGCGTGGTGAGTGTGCGCCGGAAGAGCCTTGCCGATATCTTCATGGCAGCGCGTACACAGCGCGTTGGCGTCGGGACGTAGCTGCGGATTGCGCTCGATTTCCGTTTCATGCGCATTGACGTGGCAGCCCACGCAAGTGACGCCGCCCTTGAGGTAACATTCGCTTTGCCATAATCCCAAGGCATCGTTGGAGAAGCGCCGCGTGCGGCCATCCGGCCAGTAGGCGGGGTCGCCGGCATCCGCCAGATTGTATTCGAGCACCGGCAGGAAGTAGTCGTAATAATCGGCGCCGGCGGCGTACCCTTGCACGTAGATGTCGCGGAAGGAATGACACTGCGCGCACACCATGGTGTTGCGCGCCGCGTCGAGCCGCGTCTGTAAGACGATATCGCGGGCCGGCCCCTTAGGCGGCGTGGCGCTGGAGTCATGCGCCGGGTAATGGGCCGCATGCTCGCTGCCGGGGCCGTGGCAGCGTTCGCAATTCGTGCCGAAGTTGAGCCACGCGGTCTTGTAGGCGTTCGCCTCCAGGTTGAAATTCTTTTCCTGCTGGCTCACATGGCACGAGTAGCACGACTTGTTCCAGATCTGAATCAGCACGCCGGGCTCGTCTTCCGGGTCGTCTATATCCAGGCCGTGGAACCACTCCTTGCGCCCGATATCCCAACTGGGCGGAAGCACGATGATGCGGCCATCGGCGAGCGTGGTCAGGTAGAGTTGGATGCGGCGGTTGCCCAGGGTATACTCGACGCGATGTTCCAGCGGCTTGCCGGTGAGATACGCCTCGGTGATATAGAAGGCGCCATTGCGCCGCTTGAGCTCGTACGGCTCGCCGCGCAGCGTTACCACGCCGCGACTGAAATCGCCCTGGACGCTGGCCGCGGTGGCGGGCTGCACCATTTTGCTATGGCGCGAATGGGACCATTGGCTGTGAATCTCGGCGTGGCATCTGGCGCAAGCAGCCTCGCCAACGTAGGCCGGTCCGGTAGCGGCGCGGGCCGCCGCCGCCAGAATGAATAAGGCTGCGCGCCAAGCCATACATTGCGTTATAGCGCAGCGGGGCGCCGGAATCTACACGTCTGGCAAATGCCTCTGGTAAAGCGGGCGCCTGGCACAGTTGGCGTTCGACGGGCGGCGACAGCATCCGGAGCAAGGATTTCACGGCGGTTTCCGCCGTCGGGAGCCGCCTGGCTGGGCACGGCTATAACGCCTTTCCGCTGGCGGCTTGACCACGAAGGAGAAACGTCTTCGGCAACGATCCGCTGCCACACATCTTGAATGAGAGTCAATCCAGAGCCGAAGACGAATGAGGCCAGCGATGCCGATTTCCCGGTCGCCCATCCGGCCTGCCAAGTGTTTGCGGATGCCGGGGCAGATTGCCCCAGGTCTCAATTCCTTGGCATCAGCTGCCAAAGACCGTTCGGCCCATCGGATCGCCCAGGCGTTCGACCTCTGCCGGATCGGCGGCATTTCGGAAGCGTTCGGCGAGGTCGAAGAATTCCTGCTGCTTACGCCTCTCAGCCGCCATCCCGTTCTCGATGAGTTCCAGCAACATCCGGTTGGCGCTAAGCCTGCGCGCTTTCTCCAGGCGCCGAACCTGCACGCCGACGGCCGCCGGCAACGTATCGCTCTGCCGTACCGGTTTGTCGGCTGTGGGCATAACACCATTATGCAGAATGGTGCGGGAACGGGCGACAGTGTGCCTAACCGTTTTGGGGGATCCGTCCAAGACAATGTTGTCGGCCTCAGCTGGACTCAATTTCTTTGCGGATGTTGGATTCAAGGTGAGAGAGCGTGCGGTGCGTTTGAGGCGGAAGATTTTTTCCGTAGCCGAGAGTAGGCGGCGGGTAGTTGTTACCGCGCGGCCCGAGGATCCCCTAGTTTTCTGAAAGCGCAAAATGTGTATGGCAATTATTTACATCGATTATCGGAAACAAGGCCTATCTTGGTCGCACATTGGCGATAGGTAAACGCTGCGCGACAAGGAGGGAGCTATCCAATGCCGCAGTCCGCCGTTTTGCGCGCTAGGGCAGATCTACGTGGAAGCATCCCAGCGTGAAGGCAAACGGGAATGGGCCGGGATCGCTGGTTCGATATAGCCCGTCGAAAAACACGATCGCACGGTCCCGTTTCTGCTGGTCAAATTGGAACGATGGTTTCCATGGCCCTGAATGCCACCCCCGATCCTCGGCCGTCATGATCTGGATCGGGGAACTCCACTCGGAAAGCACACGCGAGGGGCGATCCGCCCTGCACCACCACAAACCAGTCTCCGGCGGCGGGGAGCCGCTCCCCACCCAAACGCGCGCGAAGATAGCGTCGAATCCAACTCCCCTCCGACAGACGCAGAAATCGAACATCTTCAATTCCGGCGGAGCAAAGACATTGTGTTGGCTCCAGCCGGTACGCCCGTCCTCACTCTCTGCGTAGCCTTGGATGAGATAATCCTCGTGGTTCGATCCGGCCACGTACCACATCATCCATTTACCATCGTGATAGACCAGATTTGGTTCATATACGCTTCCGTGCTCCCAGTCTTCATTCGCGGTGAAGGTTGGCTCGGGTTGATCGATCCACTGCTCCCCATTCCATTCTAGAAAGCCGATTGTGTATGGGCCCCACAGGTTGTCGGCTGCGCCGGCGTAGTAAATCCGCTCGACCCATCTTCCTTTGGTGGGGTCCCATCCCCTCGCAGACGATGGGCAGTGCCGTCCCCCGTTGCCATCCCACGCCCTGCTATGCTGCCGCCCAGCCACCGGTACCAACTCCCCCTTCGTGCCGCGAGTGAGCCTCCAACCAGTCGCTGACAGCGGCGTCCCCATGGCGAGTGAGGCGCTGTAGATATCCGTGGTTCCGAATCCTCCGGGCTGGCCCGCCAGATACATCCACCACTGCTGGCATCGCTGGACAACACTTGGGTCGGTTAGTTCCGCCCCGTCTGACCCCGTGGAAGCATCGCGTGGGTCGAAGATTTTCAGTTCAGTTCCCGATAGAAGCTTTGCCGAGAGATTCATATTTTTGGGGGAATACTATATTATCCAACCGCGTGTGCCAGCGCGGATGGCCGTCGCTGAAACAGCCACGCGAGCGCCCAGCCGTCGACCCGCCACAATGCTCGTGCTGGACGGTTCCGGGCGGTTGACGCGTCGTTGGAAAATTGACACTGGTGTCAGATCCTCCCTAACGGCGTGTTTTCTCAAGCGACTACGCGACAGGCGCCGATACAGCGTTGAGCGGCCGACGTTCAAAAGGTTTGCCACGTACCTGGCGTGCTTCGCCTCTGTCGACCAGTCGGGCGTGGCTATCTGCCTTTACTCTGTTTCTTTGTAGCCGTCATTTCCTCCATTCACCTTTGCAAGGGCTCACTGCTCATCCCGCAGCGGCAGGCATTTTGAGACTGACCGGAAACCCCGGTCACACGCTCCGAAAATAAAGTCGCCCTTTCCTTTCAACCACATACCGCCGTTCCCCCCTTGCAGCCCCATGTTGCCATGCTCTGCTGGGAATAGAGGTACTACCAATGTTTGACAGAGAAAAGGCAATGGCCGACGCCATCGCCAGGCACGACGCCGAGTATCCCACTCAATCCACCCGCCCTGCCGCACCCGGCAGTCAGGCCGGCACCCAGCGCACTCGTCTCAATGCCTAC
>Ga0116129_1000278_pt1 | contig 35497 bp, 33 predicted proteins | sample June2015DPH_17_2_FD_89732 | JGI IMG/M metagenome (GOLD analysis project Ga0116129, IMG submission 89732) | Peatland microbial communities from SPRUCE experiment site at the Marcell Experimental Forest, Minnesota, USA - June2015DPH_17_10 | ecosystem: Environmental > Terrestrial > Soil > Wetlands...
ACCAGGTCGCGGTTGTACTTGCTGTCTGCATCATCCGGACGCAGTTGCAGCGCGGTTTCATAGGCCTTCACAGCGTCGGTCCATGTTTTTATCGCTTCCTCCGGCGCGGACTTCTCGGACTGCTGGCCTGCGCGGTACAACGAGTTGCCAAGGTTGTAGTACGCATCTTCCTGATCGGCCAATCGTTTCGAGTCGCTTCCAGGCGCGATCTTGATCGACCTTTCGAACGCCTGTGTCGCTTGCGGGAATTGACCGGCGCGGTACGCGGATGCTCCTGTGTTGTATTCGAGCAGCGGCGCCCTCTCGCCGGCCGTTGCGGGTGCCGTCTGTTGTTCAGCTCCCTTGGACAGAATCGGCATGGCCAGCAGCAACAGCAGGCTCGATGCCACGGCGACGTTGGATGCGGCGGATCTGCGGCGCCAATTCCAGCGGCGCGTGCCGACGATCTGGCTGGTCAGCAGCAAGAGCAAGGACGCCGCCAGCGGCCATTGGTAACGTTCGTTGTATACGCGTTGCTGGCGATAGGCGAGATCGTGCTTCGTCAGTCCGCCGAATGCCTTGCTCAACACATCCTCTAGGCCCTCGCTCTGCGGTCCGAGCGGTGCATAGATTCCACCTGTCGCGGACGCAATGGCCTTCAACGCGTCCTCATCGAGATGCGACCTCACGAAAGCTCCCGTCTCATCCTTCACGAATCCGCCGCCCTGATCGGCAGCCAGCGGGATCAGATCGCCGGCCGCCGTGCCGACGCCGATAGTATAGATCTTAAGGCCGTCCTGCTTCGCCGCTGCTGCAGCCACCGTGACGGCGCTGCCCTCGAGGTCCTCGCCATCCGTCAGCAGGATCAAGGTCTTGTCGCTTTCGGGGTGACGGCGCAGCGCCGCCTGCGCCTCCTGTATGGCGCTGGATATATTCGTGCCGCCGTGCGGAATGGTGTGGACGTCGATAGCGTCCAAGGATTCGTGAAAGGCGCCGTAGTCGAGCGTCAGAGGGCAGACCAGGAAGGCGGTGCCCGCAAATGCGACGATGCCGATCGCGTCGCCGTCCAGTTGTCTTGCCATGTCGTCGATCGCCAGCTTCGCGCGCATGAGCCGATTGGGCTTCACGTCGGGCGTTTCCATGCTGCGCGACGTGTCGATCGCGAACACGACCTCGTTGCCGCGACGGCTGATCTGCTCCCAGTGGTAGCCGAGCTGCGGTCGCGCCAGCGTCACGAACAGACAGAGCGTCGCGGCCAAGAACAGTCCTCTTTGCAAAAGAAGTCCCCAGCGCGATACCGAGCTGGTCAATTCGCGCCGCAGATGTGGTGCCACGAAACGTGCGAGTGCGGCCTGTTGGCGGGCATCGTAGCGCCGCCATGCCCAGACGAGCGTGATGCAGATCAAAAGCCCGGCCAGCAGCCAAGAAGGGTTGTTGAATTTCACGGCAGCCTGCGAAATCGGGTTTGCTGCAGCAAAATGCCGAGCCCTAAAATGCCGAGCGCCGGGTACAGCGCCCAGCGGTAGAGTTCGTCGACATGTTCGAATTTCTGCACCGTTTGCGCCGATGTCTCGAAGCGATTGATCTGTTCGTAAATCCTTTGCAAGGAATCGGTATCGGTTGCCCGGTAGAACTGGCCGCCGGTCTGTTCGGCTACTGCATGCAGAGTTTTCTCGTCGACGTCCACCGTGGCCATGATCACGTGAATGCGGCCGGCTTCATCCCGAACCGGGATCGGCGCCTTGCCGCGCACGCCCACGCCGATGGTATACACCTTGACGTTCAAGGCCCGGGCTGCTTCGGCCGCGGCCAGAGGCGATATCTTTCCGGTGTTGTTGACGCCGTCGGTCAGCAAAATGACGACCTTGGATTTCGCGGTGGCCGCGCGCAGGCGGTTGACGCCGGCGGCGATTGCCGAGCCGATGGCCGTGCCGTCGTCGCCGACGCCGACACTGACGCGGTCGAGATTCTGCTGCAGCCAATCGTGATCGAGCGTCAGCGGGCTGACCAGATACGGAGAAGCCGCGAATGCGATCAGGCCGATGCGATCGTTGGGCCGTTCATCGATGAACTTGGAAACCACCGTCTTGACCACGGCAATGCGGTTGAGCCGACGATTGTCGACGGTGAAATCGAGCGCCTGCATCGACCCGGACACGTCCAGCAGCAGCACGATGTCGATTCCATGGGCAGTCACCTCCGTCTGGCTGTGCATGCGCTGCGGGCGTGCAAGCCCGACAATCATCAAGGTCGCCGCCAGTATCGGCCACAACCACCTCAAGCCGCCGACCCGGCTGCGGGTGCGGCGCGCCACGTCTCGAGCGAGGCTGATATCGGGGTATTGAATGGCCGCCACGGGGCCGCGTCGGCCGCGCCACAGTATCGCCAACGGCAGCAGTGCGAACGCCCAGAACCACTCGGGCTGAAGAAAGCGGATCATGCGCCGGCCGGCTGGCTGGTCTCCAGCACGAATTTGCGCGCGCTTTGAAACAGCGCTTCCATGTCCGGCGAGGCCAGGGAAACTCCCGCGAACTTCACGAAGTCGCATTGCTGCAGAAAATCCGCGAGCAGCGGACGATGTGCGGCGAGTGCTGCGTGCGAGTTTTCCAGCAAACCTTGCAGAAACTCCTCCGTGGTCCGCTGCGTGGCAACGACATCGAATCGCCGCTCGATGTAAGTGCGCACGATCTCCGAGGCTGAAATTCCGAATTCACGAGCGCTCGAGGGCTGCATGAGCGGCCGAATGGCGTCGAGGCGCTGCAGGGTCTCTTCGGCCAGGCTCAGCGCGCGCGCGCGCTTCGCACGGCCGCGCCAACGCCAAACTCCCAAGCCAGCAATGGCGAGCAGCAGGGCACCGACTATGAGCGCCGCCAGCGGCCACGCGCCTGGCACCGTCTTTGGACCGCGAATGTCGCGAATATCCTCGCCATCGTCAATAGCCGACGCGGCGCCGGCGGTTGCCGAGCGCGGGCCGTCGCTCTGCGCGGCAGCCGGCACGGGGCCGGCAGCGGCACACAGCAGCGCACCAAGACAGGCTGCCCGCCAAACCGCGCCCAGTGCGCAGCGCCAATCCTGGCCGGCGGCGCTCATATGCGCGCTCGGCCCCGCGTCTTGAAGAAGCGCTGCAACGCCGGCATGTATGGGAGATCGGTCTGCAGCTGCAAAGTGTCGATTCCCTCCGCTCGCAAGTCGTTTTTCAAGCGGCTGCTTCGCTCCAAGGAATGCTCCTTGAAGAGTTTGCGAACCGATGCACGGCCCGTGTCCAGCTCGATGATCTCGCCGGTCTCGGCATCTTCCAGGGCAACGATGCCGACGTTCGGCAGTTCCTTCTCGCGCGGATCCTCGATGTGCACGGCAATCAGGTCGTGGCGCCGATTGGTCTGACGCATAGCGCGGCGCAACTGCGCGCGGGCCGCGGCAGGATCGCCCGCCGTTTCAAAATCCGAGACCAGAAAAACCACCGCGCGTCGATGCAGCAAGTGATTGACCACATCAAGTATCTTGACGCTGTCGGTGCCGATACCCTGCGGCTCATGATAGAGAATGTCTCTAACGACACGCAGCACGTGGCGCCGGCCTTTCTTGGGAGGCAGATACCGCTCGACGCGGTCGGTGTAGAGCAGCAAACCGACCTTGTCGCTGTTGCGGATCGCGGAGAAGGCCAACACGCTGGCAAGCTCCGCCGCTAGATCGCGTTTGCTCATGGCGCCGGATCCGAAATTACCCGAAGCGCTGATATCGACCGCCAGGAAGATCGTCAACTCACGCTCTTCGGTGAACTTCTTCACGAATGTGCGGCCGGCCCGAGCCGTGACGTTCCAATCGATGGTGCGTACTTCGTCGCCGGGGGTGTATTCGCGCACTTCGTCGAAATCCATGCCGCGGCCCTTGAACACGGAATGGTAGGCGCCTGCCATGCTGTCATTGACCATGCGGCGCGTTCGAATCTCGAGTTGGCGCATGCCGCTCAGCATCGCCTTGGTCGACTTGGGCGCGTCCGGCATCGTCTAAGGCACTGGCAGGGTATTGAGGATTGTTTCGATCACATTTATCGAAGTGATGTTCTCGGCTTCGGCCTCGTAAGTAACCGACACTCGATGCCGCAGCACGTCCATGGCAACGGTCTTGACGTCCTGGGGAATGACGAAATGACGTCCATTCAGAAACGCCATGGCCCGCGCGGCCAGCGTCAGGGCAATGGTCGCCCGCGGCGAGGCGCCGTTTTGAATGTAGCCGTTCAATTTCAGGGTCGCGGCAATGGGAGGACGTGTTGCGAGCACCAGATCCACGATGTAATCGCGCACCTTGTCATCGACATACAAAAGGTTCACGACATGGCGCGCTTCCACGATTTGAGCGGCGCTCACCACTGCCCGCGGTACGACCATGGCCTCCGTCGTCGCCATGGAGTCCAGGATCGCTCGCTCTTCGGTTCGGCTCGGATAGTCGACGATCACTTTCAACATGAACCGATCGATCTGTGCCTCGGGAAGCGGGTAGGTGCCTTCTTGCTCGAGCGGATTCTGCGTCGCCAGGACCAGAAAAGGCGAGGGCAGCGGGTAGGTCTCATCGCCGATCGTGACTTGACGCTCCTGCATCGCTTCGAGCAATGCGCTTTGCACCTTGGCCGGCGCGCGATTGATCTCGTCCGCCAAAATCAGGTTGCTGAATATCGGGCCGTGCTTGGTGCGGAATGCACCGTCCTGCGGGTTGTAAATCATCGTGCCGACGATGTCGGCAGGCAGCATGTCGGGTGTAAATTGCAGCCGCTTGAACTGCAAGGCCACACAGCTGGCCAGGGTCTTCAGCGCCAAGGTCTTGGCGAGGCCCGGCACCCCCTCCAGCAAGACGTGGCCATTGGTCAGCAAAGCGACCAGCAGCCGATCGAGCAGATGTTTCTGGCCGACGATCACCCGGGCCATTTCATCCTGCAGCGGGCGAATCCAGGCTGAGCTTACGGCGACAGCCTCGCGCGAAGTTCGCATATCGGTGCCGGCGGGTGCCCGGGAGGGGCGCGCCTCTTGGACGGTGCTGGGAGTCGGCTGATACCTTGAGGCGAGGTTTTGCTCGCCGGCCGGCGGCGCAGCTTTTTGATTCATTTTTCGGGCAGATCCTTTCTGACTGTAGTCGGTATAACCGGCAAGCACTACTTAATGAAGAATAACCGTCCGGTCCTCGCAGCCGGACAAGTGTCGACATCTCGTGATTTTCGGCGCGAGTCGAGGCGGCCCAGAGACCTTTCGAACGCAGCCGGGGCCGCAGGTTCCGCCGATGATACCAGGGGGGAGCCTCGTGAGCTAAAAGCGGGCGGAAGCCCGCTTCCTATGAGATCGGGATTCCGCCTCGAATCAGGCGCGCCGGGCCTGGGGACGTGCCGGCAAGGTCCAATTCGGCCGAATGTAATGACAGGTATAGCCGTCCGGGTATCTTTCGAGGTAGTCCTGATGCTGCGGCTCAGCCTCCCAGAAATCGCCGGCCGGAGCGATCTCGGTAACCACCTTTCCCGGCCATATTCCCGAGGCATTGACGTCCGCGACGGTGTCTTCCGCGGTCTCCTTTTGTTGCTCGCTCGTATAGAAAATAGCAGAGCGATAGCTGGTGCCTCGATCATTCCCCTGGCGATTCAAGGTCGTCGGATCATGGATTTGGAAGAAGAACTCGAGCAGCTTGCGATAACTCAAGATCTTCGGGTCAAATACGATCTCGATCGCTTCGGCGTGCGTGCCGTGATTACGGTAAGTGGCGTTCTTTACATCGCCGCCGGAGTAACCGACGCGCGTGGATACCACGCCCGCCATGCGGCGCACTAAGTCCTGAACGCCCCAGAAGCAGCCGCCGGCGAGGATGGCCTTTTCGCTAGATACGGTCATGTCGATAACCTCCTTAGATTCGCGCCATATTACGCCCTGTCAGCCCTCGAGGAAGCTCAAGGTTGCTCAATTCATGGCGCAGCGGGTACAAGGCGAATATGTGTGATTTCGGAGGGAACGCCGAATCGGTTCGGCGGTCCCCAGTAGCCGGTGCCGCGGCTCACGTACACCCACAAATTCCTGAGCCGATGCAGACCGCTGGTGAAGGGCTGAAACAAATGCACGAACAGGTTCCACGGCCAGAATTGTCCGCCGTGAGTGTGTCCGGATAATTGCAGGTCGAATCCAGCATTGGCGGCCGCTTCCGCGGAACTAGGTTGATGCGCGAGCAGGATCCTCGCGCCGGCCCCGGCGGGTGCGCCATTCAGGGCAGCGGCCGGATCACTTTGCTGGGCGGGATCGAAATGATGCGCGCTGACATCGGTGACGCCGGCAAGCACGATGGCCGAGCCATTGTGCTGCAATACCACATGCTCGTTCTTGAGCACCCGCAACCCCAAGCGGCGCAGTTCGTGAGTCCACGCGCGTTCGCCCGAGTAGTACTCGTGATTGCCGGTGACAAAGAAGGTGCCGTGCCGAGCGGTGAGGCCGCCGAGCGGTGCCGTGTGGGCAGCCAGCTGTGGCACTGAGCCGTCCACCAAATCTCCGGTTACCGCGACCATGTCCGCGCGCAGGGCATTGACTCGGCGCACCACGCTCTCCACGAACGGGCGCTTGATGGTGGGTCCCACGTGTACGTCGCTGATCTGCGCAATCGAGAAGCCGCGCAAGCTCTCGGGCAGATTGGCGACCGGAATGTCGATTTTGACGATGCGTGGCCGTTGGCGGGCAATGACCATCCCGATTGCCGTGACCAGGGCGGTTATCAACAGGGTAGCTATCGCGCTCGGCGTGGTCCACGCGTCGGCTCGCGAGCCGGCAACCAGTGCCACGATCAACAGCAGGATATCGCGCAAGACGGTCATTACGAACAGCGACGAGAAGAATCCCATCGCCGTCAACCCCACCCAAGCAAGACGGTCCGCCAGCGCGCGGTCGCGAATGGCGCGGGTCCGCACCGACATCGGAACGATTACGCAGACTGCAATCAGCACGGCGACGCTCGCGACCATGCCCCAAGGGCTTAAGTCAAACGCAGACAGCAGCCGCCAACCGATATATCCAGGAAGCGCGAACATCAGCCAAGCGGGACTTAAGAGAATACGGCGCACGGTTACTCGAGTGGTACTCGAAGGCAATCAAGTTGGGGCATTACAATGGCAGTTCAAGGGGGTGGAGCATGGGCTTAAGTTTTGTTCAAGGCAGCGGCGATGTGCCCCTAAGGTACGACACTATCGGCCGTGCCTTCGAGGAATCCGCGCAGCGGTTCGCGACGCGCGATGCCTTGTTCGTTCCCCATCAGGGCGTGCACTGGACCTACGCCGATCTCGAGAAGAGGGTTGATGCGCTGGCGCGCGGCCTGCTCGATCTGGATTTGAATCCCGGCGATCGAATCGGAATCTGGGCGCCCAACTGCGCCGAATGGACCATCGCGCAATTCGCCAGTGCCGCGGCCGGCTTGATATTGGTCAATATCAACCCCTCCTACCGGCTGTCGGAATTGGAGTTTTGCCTCAACAAGGTGGGATGCCGTGCACTGATCACCGCCGCGGGATTCAAGAGCAGCGATTATTTGAGTATGCTGCGAAGCTTGGCGCCCGAGCTGGACTGCTGTCCACCGAATGCATTGATGAGCGCGCGCCTGCCCCATTTGAAATTGGTCATCCGGCTGGGAAGCGCAGAGACGCCAGGCTGCCTGAATTTCGACTCGGTGATGCGGCTAGCCAGTGCAGCCGCCGGCGAGCGCCTCGATTCGATACGCTCGGACTTGCAGCCGGATGAGGCGATCAACATTCAATTCACCAGCGGCACCACGGGACTGCCCAAGGGCGCTACGTTGAGTCATTACAACATATTGAACAACGGTTACTTCGTCGGGCGGGGCATCGCTTTGAGCGAGCACGATCGCATTTGCATTCCGGTGCCGCTGTATCACTGTTTCGGCATGGTCATGGGGAATCTCGCCGCGATCACGCATGGCGCCGCCATGATCTATCCGGCGGAGGGCTTCGATCCCGTGAGAACTCTGGTCGCCGTGGAGAGATATCGGGCCACGGCCCTGTACGGCGTGCCGACCATGTTCATCGCAGAGCTGGAGAGCCCTGAGTTCGCGTCCCACGATTTGACCAGTTTGCGCACCGGCATCATGGCCGGATCTCCTTGTCCGATCGAGGTGATGAAACGGGTGATTGCGCAAATGCATCTGAGCCAGATCACCAATTGCTATGGCATGACCGAAACCAGCCCGGTGAGCTTTCAGACCGGGACGGACGATGCGTTCGAGCGGCGCGTGGCGAGCGTTGGCCGGGTCCATCCGCACGTCCAGGTCAAGGTGATCGATGGTGAAGGCCGTTGCACGCCGCGGGGCGTTCAGGGCGAACTGTGTACGCGAGGATACTCGGTGATGAAGGGCTATTGGCAGGATGTCGACAAAACTCGCGAGGTGCTCGACGATGCTGGCTGGTTGCATACCGGGGATCTGGGCGTCATCGATGAGCAGGGCTACTGCAATATCACCGGACGACTCAAGGATTTGGTGATCCGCGGCGGCGAGAATGTCAGCCCTCGCGAGGTGGAGGAATATCTATACGGGAATCACAAGATTCAGGCCGTACAGGTGTGCGGCGTACCGGACGCAAAGTTTGGCGAGGAAATCTGTGCGTGGATCCAACTGAAGCCGGGCACCGCGGCCTCGGAGGAGGAGATTCGCGAATTCTGCCGCGGCCAAATCGCGCATTACAAGATTCCCCGCTATGTCCGATTCGTCAGTGAATTTCCCATGACCATCACTGGCAAGGTGCAGAAATATCTCATGCGCGAGCACATGAAAAAGGAGCTGGGCTTAAGCGAACAGAAAACCGCGTAAGATCAGAGCGGTTTGCGAAACTTCAGGACGAAATTATCCGCCTCACCGATTGCTATGTATTTGGCGCGATCTTTGTCGCCTTCCGCCAGCGAGGGTGGCAGGGTCCACACGCCTTTCGGCCAGTTCTTCGTGTCACGGGGATTGGCGTTGATTTCCGATGACGCGTCGAGCACGAAACCGGCTTTCTTGGCCAGCGCGATCATGTAGTCCTGGCGCACGTAGCCGTTTTGACCCTTCGGATCCTGAGGCACATGCTCATCGCCGCGATGCTCCTCGACGCCCAAGATTCCACCGGGTTTCAGGGCTGTGAAGCACGCCGCCAAAGCCTGGTCAGCGAATCCTCCGTCCATCCAATTGTGTACATTGCGAAAGGTCACGACCAGGTCGGCGGAGCCCGGCGGCGCGATATCGCCGTGGTCCAACCCGAGCGTGGTGACGTGGACCATGCCAAAGCGCGCCTTGTCCGAATCCAAGTGTGCGCGGAACTTCGCCACGCCCGCATCTTCCTGCGGATCGCCCGGCGCATTGAGCGCGACATAGTAGTGGCCGTGCGGCGCAAGATAGGGCCCTAGAATATCGGTCCAATAGCCGCCGCCCGGCCATAGCTCGACCACCGTCATATTGGGCTTCAGCCCGAAGAACGTCAGCTCCTCGACCGGATGGCGTGCCTTGTCGCGGGCTACCGCGCTCGGGTTTCGCGTTGGGCTTGCGACGGCGTTCAGTAACGTTTGATCGGTGCTCGGGGCTGCAGGCAGGGCCGAAGCACCGAGGAGCAAACCGGCGGCAACGACGATCGCCGCGGAAAAGCGTGAATTCTTCATGACATGCCTCGTATATGGATTGATTAGGGCGGCGGCTTGTCGCCAGAGAATGGCACGGCAGTCGCCCCGGTGACGGTTCCGATAGTTGCATGGTCGCTGACGAACAGCCGTACCTTGCGCTTGAATACCAAATCGCCCTGAACGGTGGCGCCGGGTCCAATGATAACGGTCGGATCGGTGCTGTTAAACAGGCTGCCCGAGGTTTCTTGCACCTCGATGCCGCCTTCCACATGCGAAGCACCCATGATGCTGATGTCGCCATTGGCGGTTTTGATGCCGCCGCCAACGTGCGCGTCCGTGACGGAAATCCTGCCATTCACGTTGTCGAGCCTGCCGGTCACATCCGCGCCATCATCGAGCGTCAGGTCTCCGTTGACGGTGTTGACCTCGGTCGCGTGAGCGCCGTCGCCGAGTGAAATACGGCCGTTCACGGTACGCAAGCTGGTTCCCGTGGCGTGGACTCCCAATTTGATATTGCCGTTTACGGTACCGGCGGAATTGATGGTGCCGTTGTCATCGACCGTAATCGAGCCGTTCACGGTTTTCACATCGGTGGCGGCTCTGCCGGCCGGCACATGAATGGAGCCGTTGACCTTCTTCGAGGCATCACCCTCATCGACGTTGCAGCCCGACAGCAGCAGAACGAAGCAGGCGACGGCGGCGCTGAGCGCATAGCGTCGTGCAATCATTTTGCCCCTCCAGTTGTAATTATCGACACTCTACCAGCACCAACGGCGACCTCAACAGCCCGCCGGTCGAATTCGTTCAGGACGCACGAATCAATCGCACTCGACGCCGCCGAACCTAGGAATTCCGCACCTACGAATTCGCTTCTCTTCCTTGGCGCGTAAACCGCATCAAGAAGTGGTCGATCGAAACAGGTCCGGCGCCGGCAATCGCCAGCCATAGAAACAAAGCAAGATATTCGAATTCATCGAACCCCAGCAGGCTCTCGAGCGAATCGACGTCGCCCCACTTGGCGGCGCGAATGGCGACAATCATGGTAACGCCGAGCGCTCCGGCGGAAATCCGCGTCAGCAGCCCCAACAACAAAAACAGGCCGCCGAAGAACTCGATACCCGAGGTCAGCGGCGTGAGGAAATGCGGGAATGGGATGCCCCAACCGACGAAGTTCTCGGTTACCTGCGGTAAGTTGTTGAGCTTCCCCCAACCGCTCAGCAGGAATACCCAACCCACCGTCACGCGGGCGAAGAGCGGTGCGAGCCACCTCAGGTGCAGAGCGACTCGGGCGGGCCAGCCGATCAACCAGTCAATCAATAGCCGCATGTGATTCCCCCATTTTATTTGTGCGGTTTGGATTGAATTAAATTCTTAAATTGTATACTTAAGTATATGATTTAAAACGTATAATTTTCAAGTCTCAGGAATCAGGATCCTAGCGTGAGTTCGCAAACTTTGGTTACTTAGACACTCGCAGCAACTCACATTCGATGTTTAGGAGAGACCAGATCCGGCCTGATTTTATTTCGCCGGATTTTATCTCGAAAGGCGCGGTGGGTAACCGCGATGTGTTACTGGACGCCGCGCAACGCTCGGGCTGTCGCCTCGTCCCCCGGAAAGAAAGATTCGATAGCCAGTTCCGACGAGGTCACGTCCAGCGGCGTGCCGAACACCAGGGTGGTGCTGATGAAGCTCAACTCGCCGTCGGCGGTTTTCAGCCGCAGCGGCACAATCATGTGTGAAGCCGGGTCTTCATCGGTGCCATGCAGGGGCAGCGCCGACGCGCCGGGATAGCCGCGCAGCTCAGCCAGCAGTTCGGACAATACCGGATCAGCCCTGTGTTCCACCTGCTGCCGCAGACGGGCCAGCAGGTGCATGCGCCATTCCGCCAAGTTGGCAATGCGCGGCGCGAGCCCCTTAGGGTGCAGCGCAAGGCGCAGCACGTTCACGGGCGCCGCCAGCAGTTCAGGCGACGCACCGGTGAGCAGCGGCGCGAGCCCCTTGTTCGCCGCTACCAGCATCCAGTGCCGGTCCACCGCCAACGCCGGATAAGGTTCATGCCCCGCCAGCACCAGGTCTACGGCCCGCCGCACGCTAGCGAGGTCCGGGTCCTGCAGCGTCTGCTCCTTGAACGCAGGCGCGAAGCCTGCCGCCAGCAGCAGCGCATTGCGTTCCCGCAGCGGCACCTCCAGCCGCTCAGCGAGACGCAGCACCATGTCACGGCTGGGCCGCGCTCGCCCCGACTCGACGAAGGACAGGTGTTTGGGGGATATGTCCGCATCATAGGCCAGCGCCAGCTGGCTGTAGCGCCGCTGCTGCCGCCAGCGGCGCAGCAGATCGCCGACGGAGCGCACGGTGGAAGCAGAAGAGGCGGCTGAGAGGGCGGGGGCGCTCATCGATGAAGCATATTCGCCCTCCGCGCCGCCAAGCAATTACCTGCCAGGTAAGCGCGTTGTTACCGCCGAGGTAATCGACTCAGGCCACGGGTGGCACTGTAATGCCTCTCGGGCGGCGGGGAGCATATTTGCCGTGAAATACGCGCCTCGCCGCACCGGAACCATCACTCAGCTTCAAAGGAGATTCAAATGAGCCACGCCAACGAACTCGTCGCCACCTACATCGCAGCCTGGAACGAGCGCGACGCCCGGCGCCGCCGCGACCTCGTCGCCAAAACCTGGAGCACCGGCGGCAGCTACGTCGACGCGCACCGCAACGCCGAGGGCCATGACGCCATCGATGCCATGCTGGACACGGCGCAGCGCCAGTTCCCCGGCTACCAGGTCCGCCTCATCAGCGGCATCGAAACGCACAATGGCCGGCTGCGCTTCAGCTGGGCGGCTGGTGGTACGGCGGATGCGCCGCTTTATCTCGGTGGCACCGACTTTGCCATGATAGGTGGCGATGGACGCCTCGCGGCAGTCACGGGTTTCGTCGACGCCGCGCCGGCGCCGAGGAGCTAAGCGACCGATCGGCAGGCGCAAAATCAGGGCGCGGATGCAATCCGCGCCCGTTCCCTCAGAAGTGAACGCGCACGCGCCCACCCACCATCCGCGGTTCGCCCGCAAACCGTGATTCGAACCCGGCGGAGTTATAGAAGGTCGTGTAGTTCTCGATATACTCCCTGTTCATCAGGTTGGTGACGAACAGTTCGGCATCGACAGGCTTACCCGCAACGGACTTCCAGTCCACGTTCAGATTCACAAGAGTATAAGCAGGAACATCGCTGTACGGCGTCATGGATGAATTGAACACTTGGCTGGTGTAGGTGAGCGTCAGGCTGGTCGATAATTTTCCGTCGTTCTCAGGTACCGGCAGGGTGTATGCACCGGTAAGTGTGGCATTGTTCTTGGGCGAGCCGGGCAGCGGGTCTCCTGGGTTCAAAATGTTGGTGACCGCGGCAAAAGGGCTGCCTGCAGGGAGGGTAGTGGGCGAGATCGAGAGCAGTTTGGTAGCGAGATAGGTATAACCACCTGAGAACGTCAGGTAGCTCACCGGCGAAATCGCGAATTCGGCCTCGAAGCCCCAGATTCGTGACTTGCCGGCGTTGACGATGCCCTCACTGGATGTCACACCCGGATTGCCGACAAAGCCCTGTGCGAGCTGCTGGTCCGTAAAGTTGTTGGTGAAGGCAGCCAGGTTGAATATGCCACTTACCGGGCCTTGAAAGCTCGACTTCTCACCAACTTCGTAGGTATCGACGTGCTCGGGGGCGTAGGTCGAAAAGCCGTCGGGAGAATTCGTATTGACGGCGCCCTGGCGGTAACCGCGGCTGTATTTTGCATACAGCATCATGTTCTCGTGTGGCGCGTATTCGAGATCGAATTCCCCCGTCGGTGCGCTGGAGCTGGTGTGGGAGTTCAACGAGCAGTTAGTGGCGAGCGTGACCAAATGGCTCAAACAGCTCACTGTAGGAGCGTCGGGGGTCGGGAAGCGATAGACAAGCTGTTCAGCATCACCGCTCGAAGTATCTGAGGTGTAGCGCAATCCCGCGGTCAGCTTCAGTTGCTCGGTCAGGCTATAGGTTGCTTGCCCGTAGGCGGCGAGGTCGCGGTAACTGATGGTGTCGAGCTTCACATCCAAACCGCCGACATTCCCGGGAGCGCCGATCAAAGCCCCGACCGCGTCGGTGCACTGGAACTGCGCGGGATTGCTGCAGTAGAGCAGGCTTGGCGGCATGGCCCCTGAGAAACCCAGCGGGTCGCTGTTCTCGAAGTATCCCCCGGCCTGCCAGACCAGCTTGTTGTTCGACGTGCGCCCCTGGAACTGGATCTCCTCGCTCAAAGTTGACTGAGCGTCGCTCGGAAGACCCGGCGGCGTCGCTGTGTTGACGAAGGGGATTGGCAAGCCGCCGTAGCTTGGGACGCCGGCTGGTATGGTCCATTGTGTCCCGAAGAGGCTGCTTTCGAGATGGTTCCTGATCTGGCTATAACCAAAGATGTTCTTGACGGTCAGCGTATCGCTTTGCTTCCACGTCGTGGTGTTGATGACCCTCCAAATCTCGTTGAGCGATTCCGGATTCGGGAAGTCGTTCTGAGCCGTGTAGAAATTCTCCCCTTGATGAGCGTTCAACTGCGCACAGGCAAACGTTCCGAGCAGCGGGACCGCGGGATTGCAGGCGAAAAGCTGGGGGAGCGGACCGTTGTTCCTCGACCAACTGTAGCTGCCGATCGTATAGTTTTCCAGATTCTCCATCAGATCGATGACTAGGCTTGCGCGTACGGCCGTATAGTCGATGTTGCCGAACTCGCTCGGTCCGACCCCGGAGTCGTTATTGATATAGCCATCTTGAACTTCTGTATCAATGCCAACTCGGAACCGCACCTGATCGTTGATCGGCACGTTGGCGACGCCCTGCACTCGCCGCATGTTGAAATCCCCGTAGGAGCCCTCGACATAGCCTTCGAGCGTCGAGGTTGGCTTGTTTGGCACGAGGAGCACGGCACCACCGGTGGTGTTGCGGCCGAACAGGGTTCCCTGCGGCCCCTTCAGAACCTGAACGTTCTGCAAGTCGAAAAAATCGCCGGGTCCGGCGCCGTCGCCGGCGGGCGAACTTTGGCTACCACCACGCGGTTCGACCACGTCGCCAAAGTAGACAGCTACCGAGGGTGTTGTCCCCAGCGTCTGGGTAAAGCCGCGGATGGAGAAGGTGGCGTTGTCTTGGCCAAACTCCGTATTGACAGATAGTGAGGGCGTGTATTGAGCAAGGTCAGCCAGCGAATGCACATTGCGGTCATTCAGTTGCTGCTGATTGAACACGGTCATCGAAATTGGAACGTCCTGAGCCCGCTCGTCCATGCGGCGGGCAGTGACGATGATTTCGCCCACCTCGTCGGCCTCTTGGGCGATGCCGGGCATGATCCAGCCCAGGCTGAACGCCGCTGCGACACATATTACGCGCTTGTTAATTCTTGTCATGCTTCCCCCAAGATTGCTAAGCGGAACGCAGCTGCAAGGCAGGTGCTCAAAGCACTGTTAAGTCAACTGCGTTAGCCAATCCCGAGCCATTTAAGTCAGATTGTTTAAGTAAGTCAATCGTTTTAATAGGAGCGGCGTTTGGGCGTACGCAATATGATTTTTATGTTGCGGCTCTGCGGCAAGCCGCGCAAACTCGCAGGCGTGCGCAGATGAGGATCGTTTTCTTGAGGTAAGGAATTCGGGGGATTCTCGGGCATGCTTGGCAGTTACGATATCGTCGTGGTGGGCGCCGGTTCCTCGGGATGCGCGTTGGCTGCGCGTCTGTCGGAGGATCGCCGCCGGTCCGTGCTGTTGCTCGAAGCGGGCCCAAGGTTCCTCGAGATCGATTCCTATCCACCCGAGCTACGCTATGGCGCACTCTTCGGCTCCAGCGCGCCGGGACATCCGAACAACTGGGGCTTCAATGCAACGCTAAGGCCCGGCGTACGTCAGCCCTTACCGCGGGGACGGGTGGTCGGCGGATCGAGCGCCGTCAACGGCACGGTATTTACCCGCGGTCTTGCGGATGATTTCGACGAATGGGCGAAGGCGGGCAACTCTGAGTGGTCCTACGACGCCGTGCTGCCGTTCTTCCGCAAACTCGAACGCGACGCGGACATGAGCGGCGAGAGTCACGGAGACAGGGGATCAATGATCGTTCGTCGAGTTCCTCGCGAGAATTGGTCGCCTGCCTCGGCAGCTTTCGTGGCGGCCAGCGAGCAAGCGGGCTTCCCTCGCGACCTGGACATGAATGCGCCGGGCTCGATTGGCGTGGGGCCGCTGCCGCTCAACAATCTCAATGGTGTCCGTTTCAACACGGCCATGGCCTATCTCGACCCCATCGTCGATCGGCCGAATTTGCACGTGCTTGCCGACTCGATGGTTCGAAAGATACGGATATCCGACGGTCATGCGACCGGTGTCCTGGTGCAGCGCGGCAGCGAATTGATCGAAGTTCATACAGGCGAGGTCGTCTTGAGCGCCGGCGCGATCAAGTCGCCCCATCTTCTGATGATGTCCGGTGTCGGTCCTGCGGATGAACTCCGCTCCTTTGACATTCCCATCATTCTCGAGTCTCCGCACGTCGGTAGAAACTTTACGGACCACTGTACAGTTCACCTGCCCTTGCGGGTTCACGGCATTTCCCGGGCACACGTCGACCCCACCAAAAACGCTCTCTCCGAGGTCGGTTTGCATTACACCGCTTCCGGTTCCTCCGAGCACAGCGATATGATGCTCATGCCCAATGTGGTTCCACTGAACGTCGCCGTGATGCAAGGGACCTCGCTCGTCCAGCGCCTGCGCGCGGCGGGTTTGGCCGCGCGGCAGCTCTCCTGGGAGAAGCTAAAACACCAGATGATGACGCAATGGGATCTGACGATAACCATTATCCTCATGCGCGGCCGAAGTCGTGGCGAAGTGCGTTTGGCGTCCAGCGACCCGCTGGCGTCGCCGGAGCTGTACTACCACTATCTTGATGACCCGGAGGATCTGCGCAGGCTACGGGAAGGAATGCGTCTGGCCGCTCGACTCGTGGCAAGCACAGCTTATCGGGATATCGGGGCGCGCCGGACCTCGCCGGGGGATGAGGTCCTCGAGTCCGACCTGCTGCTCGATGACCACCTGCGCCGCTATGTCAGCACGTCCATGCACACGTCGAGTACGTGCCGAATGGGGATTTCCAGGGAGAGCTCGGTGGTCGATCAGCACTGCCGAGTCCACGGCATCGCCAACCTGCGGGTCGTCGACACTTCGATCATGCCGACGGTCGTGCGCCGCTGTCCCAACGCCACCGCCGTCATGATCGGCGAGCGCGCCGCCGCTTTCTTCTAACGAAATGCATGGGATGTCCTACTCCATGGAGACTACATGACAAACTCATTTCCTTTTGGCGAATTGCCCCCGGCGCCCGCCCCGGAGATTATTGATGAGCTTCGCGGCTATGAGGTCGCGTGGATCAGCGACTCCACGGAGCTGTATCTGATGGATCGCCACATCCGCCCGATATTTCCGACTGCTGCCCGCATCGTGGGCCCGGCCGTGACGGTCACGGTACCACCCGGGGAGTTCCTGATGGTCTCTGCGGCCCTTACCAAGGTGCGCCCCGGCGATCTGTTGATCATCGATGCGCGCGGCGATATGTCGCGGGCCGTTTGGGGAGAGTACTTCAGCACCTGGGCGCGTGGACTCGGTGTACCCGGCGTCGTCATCGACGGTGCATGCCGCGACGTGGCAGAGATCGAGACGCTTGGATTCCCTGTCTTTGCGCGCGGCACCATCCCGCGAAAGCCGACCCTGAATGGCCAGGGGGAAGTGAACGTCCCGGTGAGCTGCGGCGGGGTGTGCGTCCTTCCGGGTGACATCGTCGTTGCCGATCGCGAGGGCGTCATCGTCATTCCACTGCGCCATCTCGACAAGATCTTGAAACGCGTGCGTGTTACGGCACAGCGGGAAAGATCGCATAACGGCGTCGCTGTGGGAGGCCGCAAGGAATACGACGCCTTCTTCGAAAAGTCCTTTGCCAAACGGATCGCCGAGGCACCGCCGTTGAATGAGGCCGAATAGCTTTTGACGACATTCCAGCTGCAAATCATTCGCGGGAGCGATATACATGCACATCATTGACGCCCAGATTCATGACGTCGGACCCTGGTTCGACTGGACGGTCGAGCGGACCGAGCTGCAACATCGAATCATGACGGAATTGGCGATTGCCTATCTCGACGCCGTCGGCGTACACGGCCTGCTGCTCTTTCCGGGCGGCGACGATGCTTTCGCAGCCTGGGCGGCAGAGGCGCTCCCCGATCGGTTCGCCTTCGTGCCGCATATCACCCCCAAGACGCCCGATGTCGACGCGGCCGTCGGCGCGGCGAAGAAGCGCCATGAGAAGGGGCTGCTCGGACTTCGCGCAATCATCGGCTGGCCGCTGGATGGGAGCGAAGTACGGAATTTTGAGGCAGGTGTCTGGGACCCCGTCTTCGCCGCTTGTGAGAGGCAGGAGGTTCCGCTCTTCTTGTTCATCAGCGGCTGGCTCGCGCAGATCGCAAAGCTTATCGCCCGCTTCCCGCGGCTCACGCTGATCGTCGACCATCTCGGTCTGCGGCAACCGCCGCTCGATAAACCCGACGATCCACCCTTTAAGTGCCTGGCCGAACTGCTTCAATTGGCGAGACTCCCAAACGTCAACGTCAAGCTCTGTGGACTTCCTAGCTTGTCGCAAGAGCAATATCCTTATAAAGATGTAGCGCCGCATCTGCGTGCCATCGTCGATGCCTTCGGAGCCGAGCGGCTGATGTGGGGAAGCGATACCACCCGATTCTCGGGTCGAATCGGCATAGGCCGATTTCAGAATCCGCGCACCCTGGGACAATACCCCGGCAAGCACACATATGCCGAAGCCCTGCACTTCGTGCGCGACAGCGATGTGCTCACGTCCGCCGAAAAGGAATCCATTCTCGGCGGAACGGTGCGACGAGTGCTCAAATGGACCGCCGGTGCGCAATAAGGAGATTTGATGAGCGTGCGTGCTTCGCGGGCCCCGGCACCACCACGAATGGCTGCGGCCGGCCCGATGAGACCTGTGACGAAGGTATCAACCAAGGAGCTTCTGATCGAGACCGGGGAACGGCTTTTTGCCCAACATGGCTTTGATGGCATTTCACTGCGAGAGATTGCGGCGATGGCCGGGCAGGGGAACTGCAATGCCGTCCAATATCATTTTGGAGACAAGCGCGGCTTCATCAGTGCCATTTTGGACGACCGGGTGAGCCGGGTCGACGTGTTGCGCCGGGAGCGTTTTGACAGCCTGGAGGGCACACGAAATGCAGAAGATCCGCGCGAGCTGCTGAAGATCATCTGGCTGCCAGATTTAACTCTCATCGGTGCCGACGGCAGTCACACACATTGCCGCTTTCAACTGCAATACCTGTTGCAGCGGGACGTAGGGGAGCACCCATTTTTTAAAATCGAACCTCATACGCGTAAATCCACGGTAACCCGCAGGGGCAATCGATCGTGTTTGCTTGCCGTCAATGCTCTGTTGCGTAGGCACTACATGAACCTCACGCCCAAGACGTTCAATCGGCGACTCACCACCCTTAGCATGATGTTTCTGACCTCGGTGGTGGAACACGACAACGCCCGCGTGTTGGGAAAAGGAAATTCGCATTCTGAGTACGACGCTAGATTGGTTCTGGACATGTCGATGGGCGCACTCTCGGCCGCGGAATCATGATGCTGGAGCAATTGCGGTTCGATGGGCGAACGGCCGTTGTTACCGGCGCCGGCGGCAATCCGAGCCTTGGCCGGGCCTTTGCCCTGTATCTCGCCGAACGCGGGGCGAATGTCATCGTGAACGACATCGGTGCCGATCCAGAATCGACGGGCTACTATCGCGACAATGCCTCGGCCGAATCGGTCGCAAAGGAGATCCGCGCGCTGGGCGGCAGCGCAGTGGCGGATACGCACTCGGTCGCTACCGAGGACGGTGCGGCCGCGGTTGTCCAAACCGCGATCGATGCATTTGGGAGCGTGGATGTGATCGTCAACAACGCCGTGGTCAGCGTTCTGGCGCCATTCGAGGAAATCACGTCGCGGGATTTCCGCAGGCATATAGAAACAAATCTCTACGGCCCCATCTGGATTTGCCGTGCCGCGTGGCCATACATGCGTGCGACGGGATATGGACGCATTGTGAACATGGCGTCCGGGGCTTTCACCGGCTGCAACATGCTCAGCGCGTACGGTATTTCAAAAGGCGGTGTGTTTGCACTCACCCGCGCGCTCGCAGCCGAGGGAGAGGCCCATGGCATCAGAGCCAACACCGTCACTCCGGGTGCGTTTACGCGTGGCGCGATGGGCTCGCTCAGCGAAGGCTCCAGCGTATATACCAATTTCAAAGAGAATTTGCCGCCGGAGTTGGTGTCGCCGGTTGTCGCCTATCTCGCGCACGAGTCCTGTCCGGTTTCGGGCGAGTGCATCGACACGGGCGGGGGAACCGTGCGCCGCCTCTATGTGGCCCTGACGCAGGGTTTCACGGATCGCGCACTCACTCTCGAGGAATTGGCCCGCCGATGGGATGAGGTGACGGCTGGTGCAGCTCCGGGGCTCATCGATTGTGGCACGACTCCGGCGGAGATTTTCAGAAGAACCCCCTCCGCGGGGAAGACATGACAACGATATCAGCCGATATGAACTCGACGCAGTATAGCTCGAAGCAATGAATGCAATGCAGAATGAATGCAATGCAGAAAGACCGCGTTGTGAAAATTAGGAGAAGTCATGCGATTGGAAGGCAAGTTGCAGGAATTAATCGATCGAAGTGAAATCTGGCAGGTCATGCAACGGTACGCCCGCGGGCTGGATCGCATAGACCGAGAGCTTGTACGCTCGTGCTATTTCGATGATGCAATCGAAGATCACGGCAAGTTCGTCGGCAAGGTCGACGATTTCATCGATTGGGCGCTCAAGAATTCGCTCATGTTCATCGAGTGCCACCACGCTCTGATGAACCACTCCTGTGAGATCGAAGGCGACGACGCCCATACCGAGACCTATTACGTGTTTACCGGTGTTCTGGAAAAGCCTCCTCACCTGATGACGATGGGCCGTTATATCGACCATTTCCAAAGACGCGACGGCGAATGGCGCATCGCCAATCGTGTGACGCTCAACGAAAAGTTGTTCGGCCTGTCAGACTTCAGTTTCGGCGCGGATCTACCGTCGGCCTATGGGCCGAAAGAGGCGCTGACCGGCACGCGTGACCGAAACGATCTGAGCTACCATCGGCCGGTGCGGCCTCGTAAGCCTCAACCCATGAGATTTTGGGACCCCTGAAGTAGCCTATATCCGAACATCGGGCCCTACCGATACACGCTCAGTGAAGCGATGAATAGCACCGGCGCGCAGAGATACGCGGGGGTGGCTATTTTGATCCTGGTACCGATCACGGTTACCTATTTGTGGCTTGGGGTGCGCGCCATGAATGGAAAAGTTCTGTGCTACGAGCGATCCATTGAATCTGGCCCTCATATTGGCGCGCGCCATACATCGGGTAACCCGCCCGAGCTGCATATGAGTTGATAGTAAACTATAGCCGTTTCCCAGCTGTCTCTGCCTGATCTCCGAGCGCGCATCGCAATCGAGAAACCGAAAGCTTCGACAAACGGGAGGGATTACTCGGCGAGAAGTGCAGCGATGCCTATTGTGAAGACACTCGGATTGTTCATCCTGACGGCGCTAGCGGAGATTGTCGGCTGCTACCTTCCGTTTCTATGGCTAAAGAAAAGCGCCTCTGCGTGGGTCCTGATCCCGGCGCTCGCAAGCCTGGCACTGTTCGCATGGCTGCTGACGCTTCATCCCACCGCGGCCGGAAGAGTTTATGCGGCCTATGGCGGTGTCTACGTGGGGGTAGCCGTGTTGTGGTTATGGCTTGTCGATGGCAACCGTCCGACAACCTGGGACTTGGTTGGCGCGGCAGTCTCAATCGTTGGCATGGCGATCATCATGCTGGGGAGTCGCCACGCCTAGGCGACGCGATCCGAGACGCCGCTCCCAGTCCAGGTAATAAATTCTCCCCTTCAGTTCAAACCTACTCCGTGGATTGCTCTCGGGCGGGATCGCGCCAACGTCAATTTCGTATACTATACCCTGTACAGTATCTGGAGATCAAACCCATGACCTTGCCGCACGTTCACCAATCCCATCCCGAAGTCCTAAAGCGACTCAAGCGAGCCGAGGGCCAGTTGCGCAGCATCGGGGAGATGATCGAAGCGGGTCGGTCATGTCTGGACGTCTCTCAGCAGCTCCATGCCGCCGAACGTGCGGTGCGCGAGGCCAAGAAGACTTTCATTAACGACCATTTGGAGAACTGCCTGGACCACGTTGTCGATACGAGGAGCCCGAAAGCCCGCGCGATGGTTGATGAGTTCAAGACGATCGCCAAGTATTTGTGAGTAGCCCGCGATGAGCGATTCGTCTGGTTTGCTGCTCGTCGGCGCGGTCGCTGCGGTGGGTGTTCTGCACACCATCGTGCCTGACCACTGGGTGCCCATCACTTTAATCGCGCGGCAGCGTGGCTGGTCTATAGCAGAGACTGCGGGGGTGGCGCTCAAGGCCGGAGCTGGGCATGTTCTTTCGACACTCGCGATCGCGCTTGTCATTTGGATCGGTGGGGTCGCGGTTGCGACGCGGTTCGGTCATTGGGTGGACACGATCGCAAGTGTGGCATTGATCGGGTTTGGTGCCTGGATCGCGATTGGCGCGTGGCGCGACCTGAGCAGCGGGCATAGCCACGATCACGGGCATGGCCATTCCCACGACTCCTCGCGCCTCCAAAGGGCAAGCCCGGTTCATGGTCCGGAGCTTCAAAAGATCGATACCGAACATGGTGAGGTCGAGCTGTCCATCTTCGAGTCCGGAGTGCTGCCACACTTTCGCCTGACGGGAAATTTCGCTGATTCAGCGGTGCTGGAAACGCGTCGAGACGATGGCAGCCGACAGACCTTTACCTTTAAGAAACGTGGCGAGTACTGGGAGTCGGCCGAGCAAATCCCAGAACCGCACCAGTTTGCGGTCACGCTGACGATGGATCACGAGGGACATGCGCACACGTATTCCGTGCAGTTCACCGAGCACGAGCACACCCATGAGGGGCACGGGCATGAACACCCGCATCCGGAGAAGACTAGAAATCGGACGGCCCTCCTGCTGATTCTCGGATCGTCGCCGATGGTCGAGGGCATTCCTGCATTCTTTGCAGCCAGCAAGTATGGTGTCGGGCTCATTGTCCTCATGTCGGTGGTATTCGCGGCGACAACCATTGCCACCTACATGCTGCTGTGTGTTTATTCGGTCGCCGGGTTGCAGCGCGTGAGCCTAGGGCCCTTGGAGCGTTACGGCGAGGTTCTAAGCGGAGGATTTATTGCTCTGGTTGGCCTGGTCTTTTGGATTTGGCCGGTCCTCTAGTCCATCGCACTGCTGGCAGGCTATCGCCACAGCTCCAATTTTTTCTTTCCTGCGGAATGTCAGGTAAAATGATTTCTCTCCTTGGGGAGTAGCCGCCCGGCGCGACCGGGTCGTACGTCAACATACTTGGGCTTAGTCCCATGGCGTACGGAGCCTTCGGGCATGGCGAGACCAACGGCAGGACCTCCGGCAACGAGCGGCGGAGGCACCCGGCCGTGGTCTTAAGCCCGCTCGGCTGGAGTCTCCCGATGGAATCTTTCCTGGTTTCGATCTCGACTGTGGCGATCGCTGAGATGGGTGATCGTACGCAGTTACTGGCTCTGATGCTGGCTGCACACTACCGCAAGCCATGGCCTATTCTCGCCGGCATCCTGCTTGCGACCCTGGCAAATCACGCCGTCGCCGGACTTGTCGGTGTCCATTTGGGCCGCTTCCTGACGCCGGTCATGCTGGACGCGATTGTCGGTGTAAGCATGATTGGCATGGCGCTATGGACCCTCAAGCCGGACACGTTGGACGAAAGCTCGACGGGCGAGCGTCGCACCAGCGCCTTTGTCGCTACCATCATCGCGTTCTTTATTGCTGAGATTGGCGATAAGACCCAGATCGCCACCGTTGCGTTGGCTGCGGCCTATTCCAACCTCGCCGCCGTGGTCGCAGGTACGACAACCGGCATGCTGCTCGCCAACGCACCCGTGGTGTTTCTCGGTAAAGCCTTCTCAGAGCGTCTGCCGTTGAAGGCGATTCACTACGTCGCCAGCGGTCTGTTCTTGCTTTTGGGCTGTGTATTCATATATCGAGCATTTCACCCGACGCCGTAGTTGGCATGGCGAATACCACAGTTTTTGGGCCAGAGTCTGGTATTGCCGTGTTCATCACCGTCACCAATCCGTCGCAAGCAGTTTCCCGCCGATGTATCGGCCTCTGTTTCCTCGCCCTTACCCATATGCTGCTGATCCCGACCCTTTTTCGGGCAGCAGACGTCTATCCCGCCTCTATGTGCGTCAGCGCACCGACCATCTCGATTCGAAGGGCGGATGATTTGGGTGATTTAATGTACGTGCCGCCCATCCGAGTCTGAGTACCGCTGGTCACCTTGAGATGCAACCGTGAGCGAAACAAAAAAGGTGGTTCAACAATATCTACCGAAAATCGCCACGGGCATTCAAGGATTCGACGAGTTGAGCCACGGCGGACTGCCGCGGAACCGAATCACTCTGCTGAAGGGCGGCCCTGGTTCGGGAAAGACCGTGTTCGCTCTGCAATCCCTGGTCAGCGCAGCGCGGCAAAGGGATGAGCCTGGGATCTTTGTGGCGTTCGAGGAACGCCCGCAGCAAATCATCGCCAACGCCGCCGGTTTCCAGTGGGATATGGCCGCTCTCCTCAAGCGAAAGCTCTTTTTCATGGACGCAAATTTATCGCCCGGTGTGGTCCAATCCGGGGAATTCGACCTGCGCGGCATGCTGGCCATGCTCAAGGCAAAAAAGGAGCAAATCGGCGCACGATGGATCGTCTTTGACGGCATCGATGTACTGTTAACGCTGCTGCAGCACCCGAAATCCGAGATTCGGGAAATTTACCGCATTCGCGATTGGTTGGCGGAAAACGAGGTGGATGCCGCCATTTTCACCGCCAAGATCGACGGCCACGGTACGGCGATCGCGAACTACGGCTTTCTGCAGTTCATGGTGGACTGCGTGATCGAGTTCGAGTCGCGCCTGGAGTGCGGGGTCGCGCTGCACCGGGTTCAGGTCACGAAGTATCGCGGCACGGCCTTTGCCAAGGGTGAATATCCGGTGAGCTTTGGCGCAGGGGGGATGGAAATCGCCGGCCCCGAACCGACCGAAATCCAGCAGGTCGCTTCGAGCGAGCGGGTCTCCGCTGGTTTCGAGCGGCTCGACACAATGCTGGGCGGCGGTTTGTTCCGCGGGAGCAGCACGCTGATCACGGGTGTGCCCGGTACCTCCAAGACGACCATATCGGGCAAGTTCGCGGAGGCCGCCTGCAGGCGGGGCGAACGCACGCTGTTCGTGAGCTTCGACGAGGGCGCCGATCGGATCGCGCAAAATCTCACCTCGGTCGGAATCCAGCTCAAACCGTTCGTCAAGAGCGGCATGTTGCGGATGTATTCGGGCCGCACGGAATCGATCGCCGCTGAGGATCACCTGGTCAAGCTCAAAGCGCTGATCGCCGAGCACCGGCCGCTCTGCATGGTGATCGACCCCCTGTCGGCGATCGCCAAGGCAGGAGGACTCACGGCCGCGCGGTCCGTCGCTAATCGATTCATCTACACGGCGAAGGAGCAGAAGATCACTGTGGTTGTAACGGCCATCAACGAAGGCGATCAGCCGGAGGCCGAAGCCACGGATCTGCAAATATCGACGATCGCGGATACCTGGATCCACCTCTCGTACCTGATCCGCGGCGGAGAGCGCAATCGCGCGCTCACCATCATCAAATCGCGCGGCACCCAACACTCGAACCAGGTGCGCGAATTGATTCTGAGCGATGCCGGTCCGGTGCTGGCGGATGTCTATACCGCGGGAGGCGAGGTGCTGATGGGCACTTTGCGCTGGGAAAAGGAAGACGAGGAGCGGGCCAAGACGATCCAACGTCGTTCGGAGTTCGATCAAAAGCGCATGGCGCTGGAACTAGCCGAGGCGGATACGCATGCACGGATCAAGGCCTTGGAGCATGATCTGAAGCGGCAGCGGGTTGAACTGGCCACGTACTTCAGCGACGATCAGGTCCGCGTCGTTTCAGCGAGCGACCGGCAGAAATCCCTGCGCAGGATTCGCAGCGCGGATCTGACGGGACGCGCTGCCCCCGGGGCAGCCGCTCCCCGGCAGAAGCGTTACGGCTCCAACGGTTCTGGGACATCCGAAAAGAAAAACAAGACGGAAGCGCGCGATGGTTCGTAAGAAGAAAGGTCGGGCCTCATCCGACCCCGTGACCGCCACGGCCGTGGTGATGGTCCTGTACATTACGGACAGCGGACCCAATTCGGTTCGGGCCGTTGCCAATCTCGAGGCCATTTGCAAGGAGCATTTGCAAGGCAACTTCCGGCTGGAAATCATCGACGTTCTCCAATATCCACTGCGCGCTCTGGCCGACGGCGTCGTGGTCACACCCAGCCTCGCCAAGTTGTTTCCGTTACCCGCCGCAACGGTCGTCGGTAATCTGAGCGACAAGAGCGGCGTACTGCGCGCGCTTGGAATTGTGGAGTAGTCCCCATGGATCCTGCCGTTCCCCTGCCGAACTCGGTGCCGTTTGGCCCGGATGTCGAGCGTGGCTTCAAAAAAGCGATCCTGCGCCTGGTCAAAGGTGGGCCTGAGCGTCTCGCGATCGAAGCGGGCCAGATTGACGCCATCATCGACCCCGGAAGCGGCAATGCCATTCTGCTGCCTGCCGCACAGCGGGCGTTGATTGAGCGCAAAGTGGGATTCCGCAGTCTGATCGGACTCGCCTTTGACTGGTACTGGGAACTCGACGAACGCTACCGCTTCGTCTCACACCGAGGCGCTTCGGATGACGCTGATGGAATTGCCGAAGAAGGCATCATCGGGAAGACGCTCTGGGAGTTGTCGATCGATAATATGAGCGAGGCCGATTGGCGTACACACCGTCAACAACTCGAGTGGCGTGCCATATTCCGAGACCTTGAAATCCGGCGCGTGGCCTGCACGGGCGAGGTGCGGTACCTCAGCATGAGCGGCGAGCCGATCTTCGACGATCGAAATCAATTCAAGGGCTACCGCGGGATCACGCGAGATGTCACCGAGCGCAGGCAGGCGGAGGCGTTGATGCAGGAGGCTCATCGCTTCGACGGTGCCATCCTTGATGCGCTTGACGCGCCGATTGCGGTACTCGATCAGACCGGTACCGTGCTCACGGCCAATCAGGCTTGGCGTACCTTGATCAGCACTCACTCCGGCGTCGGCACGGGCGTCGCGGTGGGCTCCAACTATCTTGCGTTATGCGACGATGCTTGCGGCAATGAGCGAGTGGACGGCCGGGCGATCGCCGCAGGAATCCGCCAGGTGATTGCGGGTGAGCGCAGGCTTTTTCGCTACGATTACGGCTGCGATTCGCCTGCCGACCGGTCTTGGTTCGCGCTTAGCGTCACGGCCATTACTGAAAATGGCCAGGCGTGCGCCGTTGTTTCCTATGAGGACATTACCGAGCGCAAGCGCACGGAATTGCTGCTGGGGCTCGAGTTCAGCGTGGCAGGTTGTCTTGCCGACGCGGACACCGCAACTGCCGCACTGCAGTCGGTGATTCGCGCGATATGCGAAACGCAGCGATGGGACTGCGGGCGTTACTTCTGTATGGATCAGTCGGCTGGCGTGCTGCGCTTCATGGAGTCATGGGGGATACCATCCGCGGTCATCGAGCAATTTCTGGAAAGGTCGCGTGGCATGGTGTTCCGCCCCGGGGCTGGCCTGGCAGGCCGCGTTTATCAGTCGGGGCAGCCGCTCTTGATGCTCAATAGTGCGCGAGGCGCCCGAGTATCCTCGACGGCTCTCGCGCCCGAAAGCAGCGAGAACGGTGCCTGTGTCTTTCCGGTCACAGCGGACGACAAGGTAATCGGCGTGCTCGCTTTCTCTGGCAGCACGGTGCGCGAACCTGATGACCGGATGCTCCATACGCTGCATTCCATCGGCAGCCAACTCGGCCGATTTCTGCTGCGGGAGCAAGCAGTAAACGCGCTGCGACAGAGCGAGATGCGCTTCCGTGTATTGACCGACCTTGCGTCCGACTGGCACTGGGAACAGGATGGCGACTTTCGATTGACGCGAGTCGTCGGATGCAGCGCCTTCGGCACCGCCGACGTCCTCGGCCTGACCCACTGGGATCTCCCTCTGGTCCTCGCCGAGGTGAGTTGGGCCGAACACAAGTCCCAACTCGCAGCGCGCTGGTCTTTCTGCGACTTCGAATTTGCCATCGTCCAGCCGGACGGGAAGCAAGCCTACTATTCTATCAGCGGCGAACCGGTGTACGACGAAGCGGGCATTTTTACAGGATATTGCGGCACCGGTATGGGCATCACCAAGCGCAAGCGGGCCGAGCTCGAATTGCGCGAGAGCGAAGCGCGCTTGCGCGCCGCCATGGCTGGTGCGCACCCTGGGGGAGAACGGCTATAGCGACGCAGAAAGGCAGCGCGAGCAGGATTCTGTCGCTCGACCCCGTGGAGAACCATTTACTCGCCGCATTGCCGGATGCCGAGTGGCAGCGCTGGCTGCCGCATCTCGAACGCGTCGCGATGCCTCTCGGTCAGGTGCTTTACGAGTCCGGTGACACGCTGAGCCATGTGTACTTTCCAACGACCGCCATCGTCTCACTGCTGTATGTGATGGAGAATGGCGCCTCCGCCGAGATCGCCGTGGTGGGCAATGAGGGCATCGTTGGCATTTCTCTGTTCATGGGCGGCGATTCCACGCCCAGCCGCGCGGTTGTGCAAAGCGCAGGACGGGGTTTTCGGCTGAGAGCTCAAATCATGAAAGATGCTTTCAACCAGGCAGGTGCCGTTCTGCAGCTGCTGCTGCGCTATACCCAGGCGCTGATTACGCAGATGGCGCAAACGGCGGTATGCAACCGACACCACTCGCTGGATCAGCAACTTTGCCGGTGGTTGCTCCTCAGTTTGGATCGTCTGCAGGGCAATGAACTGGTGATGACGCAGGAACTGATCGCGAACATGCTGGGTGTGCGCCGCGAAGGCGTGACCGAGGGCGCGCTTAAATTACAACAGGCCGGTTGATTCGATACGCGCGCGGCCACATTTCAGTGCTCGACCAGATTTGGTTGCTGAAGCGGAGCTGCGAGTGTTATGCGGTGGTCAAACAAGAGTATGACCGGCTGCTTCCTGACCCTAAGCCTAGGTAGGCGGGCATCGGGGACACGCAGCATGTACTTTCTCGTGTTCGTTAACGCACAGATAACCCTCGATTAATCGCGCATACTGCGATGCGTCTCGGCAATCTGCACAATATGCCCGGGTTGTAGGGAATGTGTGCTGGTGAGCATCGTTGGCTACGGACCAAAATCACTTGATCGAAATGCTTCCGAGCGCGGCGCGCTCGCGCTTGCTTGCGATTTGCGAGCCGGTCGAGCTCGCAATGGGCGAGGTCCTCGGCGAGGTTGGAATTCCGACTCGATACGTCTATTTTCCGACAGTCGGTTTTGTCTCGCTGGTGACTGCCATCAACGACCGCCCGACGTTGGAGGTCGGCATGGTGGGCCGCGAGGGGATGCTGGGGGTACAACTGGTTTTGGGCGTCGCGGCCGCTCCGCTGCATGCGGTCGTCCAAGGCGCTGGGGCGGCGTGGCGCATCGGGGGTCTCGAGTTCTCGAGGGAGCTGGCGCGTAGTCCGGCACTGCAACGCGGGCTCAATCGATACATTTACGTGACGATGACGCAACTCGCGTCGGCCGCATCCTGTCTGCGCTTTCACCAAATCGGGCCGCGCCTGGCACGCTGGCTCTTGATGACGCAGGATCGGGCTCATTCGGATAGCTTTCACATCACGCACGAATTCCTCGCCTATATGCTGGGAGTTCGCCGCGTCGGCATCACCACGGCGGCCTCCGTACTGCAGCGTGAAGGGCTCATAAAATATCGCCGCGGAGAGATTCAGGTATTGAACCGACGCGGACTCAAGGCGGCAGCCTGCAGCTGTTACGCGGCCGATCGAGAGGCGTACCTCATGCTGTTAGGTTAGCGCCAAGTTGAGCAATTCCCAATGGCAGTCCCTGACTATGCGTGCGGCAGCGCACCGACTCCCGCGGCTCATATCTTTATTCTTTGATTGCAGAAACTGTTCTGGAATTGAAACGGAGACATGTCATGGCTAAATTGTTCGGCGTTGCGAAATTCAGGTGGGTTGCCGTGGCGCTGATCGCGACTGCCGGTGCGGGAGGCGCGATCGCGCGGGCAGATCCAGCGGCGGTACAGCAGCAGCTATCCGACGCCCTATCCCGCGGCGATGTGCCTGCGGCGGTTGCCCTATTCACCGATGATGCGGTGATCGATACGGAGAGCGGCCTCTGTGCAAGCGCTCCTTGCGTGGGCAAGGCCGCCATAGAGAAAGACTTGGAGCGTTACGTAGCAGACAAAAGCCGGCGCGTCACCTCACTCGGTACGTTTATTTCCGGCAACGTTGTGGTCACGCATTTCGAGGCCCGCAGCGCCCAAATCAAGAAGGCAGGAGTCGACCGCATCATCCTCTGGGGTATTCGCGAGATGAAAGGCGACAAGATCGCTTCTTCCCGTTGCTGTCTGCCGGACCGCACCGACTCGCAGACGGCTCGCTTCATCGAGTGGGATTATGCGCATCCGTCCACCAAGTAAGTCAGTAGTGTCACATCCACAGGGACGAAATTCTCCGCATACCGCAAGCTACCCCATGCGTCTGCGCTTCTGTTCAGGGGTATACGACCCGGTCAAGGAGATCAGTGATGCGTAAATTGATTGTTGGAATCTTGATCCTCGGTAGCTTGCTGACCGGGTGTATTGGCTTCGGATATCCAGGAAGAGGGGGCGGCGCGTACTATCACCATCGCGATTGGCGCTAGCTTGACGGCATCGCGGGAATTTCCCTATTCAAAGCAAAGATTCGGCGCCGCCGAGAGGCGGGTTGGCGAGGGCGGAGCCTGACAAGGCCGTGCCGCATAATCCACCGGCCACAAAACATAGGATCACTTGCTTAGACGCGCCGAGCTTGGATGACTTGCACGAGCGTCCGCGGCCAAAGAGCCGCACGGAGGTCCGCATCCCAAGGGGGGGCGCACCGCGATCTGACGGATCGTGGTACACTATGTGCGCCAACGGACATAGAGGCGCGCCATTTCCAATGAGCGTGCGGCTCGGTCTTGGCGATTGGTGCGCTCAGGCACACTCATGTTTCCTCCCTAGCCGAAGTACTCGTGCAGAAATACGACGATCTCAGGAAAAATCAACTCTTGGCCGCGCTGCCGCCCCAGGAATGGAGCCGTTGGGCACCCTTGCTCGAACGCGTCGACATGCCACTTGGTGAAGTGATATACGAGTCCGGGGTCGCACTCAATTACGTTTATTTTCCCATCACCGCTATCGTATCCTTGCTATACGTCATGGAAAATGGCGCCTCCGCGGAGATTGCCGTCGTGGGGAACGAAGGTATCGTGGGTGTATCGCTTTTCATGGGCGGGGAATCCACGCCGAGCCGGGCGGTCGTGCAAAGTGCGGGGCTCGGCTGCCGATTGAAGGCAGCGCTCATGAAAACAGAATTCGATAAGGCAGGGGCGGTGCTTCACTTACTCTTGCGATACACCCAGGCGCTCATCACACAGATGGCGCAAACCGCCGTGTGCAATCGGCACCACTCCCTTGATCAACAACTATGCCGTTGGCTTCTCTTGAGCCTCGATCGACTGCAGGGTGCCGAACTGGTGATGACGCAAGAACTCATCGCCAACATGCTGGGCGTTCGCCGGGAAGGCGTGACCGAGGGCGCGCTCAAGCTCCAAAAAGCTGGTCTCATTCAATATGCGAGGGGACGTATCAAGATCCTCGATCGGAAGGGTCTTGAATCTCGCACGTGCGAGTGCTACTCAGTCGTCAAGCGCGAATACGACCGATTGCTTCCTGCCAAGCTCGCAGAATAGAGATCTTTAGTCGCGACCTTGCTGCATGCGCTGCCGGACATCGATGCCTGGGGCACCGATCATGGGCCGGTCGAGAAACTAGCTTCGCGTATCCACGGGGGTGGAGCGAGTTGCAACCGACAGCTCCTCAACCATGGCGATCACGCTTGACAGCACTGCGCCGGTTACCCGGAGACAGCAGCCTTCGATTTGCTTACGATCGAACGATATTCCCACGGTTTTGCCCTTTGCATGAATCTCAACTCTTGAGCCGTCCGGGACATCACGCGGGCCACTATGGTCACTCGTAATCGTTCCAAAGAGGCCCTGTACAACCAGCCGGCTCTTGATTTCATCCCTGATTTTCCTGAGCCCGGTGTCGAATTGCTCCTGCAATTGCTCGCTTTCCATGTGCGTCTACTCGGTCTGCGGGCGGAGCCAGCAGCTGATGGATTCTTGCGCGCGGTTGCGCAGATTGTCGGCCTTCATTCGGTTAACCCGGGTCATCGGTCATTACAATCCCTCTCGTAGTCGTGCGCTCACTGTAAATGATGAGCGTGCGTTTTGTCGGTACGTTAGCCAACATGACGGTTGACAGGCTAAGTGCGGTAACGCACCGACAATCTTGTCGCGCGCCGCTACTTTATCCATCTAGTCGACGAACACTCGCCGATACTACAAGGACCAGGTGCCGCTATGAGTATGAAACCATTAACACTGATCAAGGGCATCGCTGCATGCGCGGCGACCGCAGTGGTGTTGGCAGCTTGCGCCACCACCAACCCTCTCGCCGATGAGAAGATTGCCGTGGCAAAGGCGTCGGTGCAGCGTGCGGAAGGGTCCGGCGCTCCGGAATTGGCACCGGTGGAGCTGGCCGCTGCCCGCGACAAGCTCGCCCGCGCGGAACAGGCAAATGCCGCTCGGGAGCCTCAACCGGCGACGCAGCTGGCCGAGCAGGCGAACGTAGATGCGGAGCTCGCCGAGGCCACTGCGCAACAGCAGCGGTCGCACCGGGCAGCTATGGAATTCGACACGAGCATGGAGGCGCTTCGCCAGGAATCGATGCGCAGTTCCCCCCTGACTCAATAAGGAAACGACATGAACGCAAGAATAGTGATTGGAATGGTGCTGGCGCTAGCTATCGCGGGCTGCGCCTCGGCTCCTGAACCGAATGCCGCATTGGTGCATGCGCGGACCGTGGTGCAGGCGGCGCAAGCGGATCCAAGCGCCAACAAGTATGCCGCCTTGGATCTCGAGGCAGCGAAGAAACAGCTCGATGTGGCAGAGGCTGCCGCGATGCGTCACGACGAACCGGCCATCGTTCAGCCGGCATATCTGGCTGTGCAGACGGCGCGTCTTGCAGAGGCGCATGGGGCCGCAAAAGCAGATGACGCTCGCGTTGCTGCGGGCCAGGGCGAACGCAACAAGATTCAGCTTGCCGCCCGAACCCGGGACGTGGACACCGCGAATATGGCGACCAATGCGGCCCTAGGGCAACGCGATGCGGCAACGGAACAAGCGGCGCGCTTACAAGCGGAAGTTGATCAGCTCAAAGCGACGCCCACGCCACGCGGCCTGGTGTTGACCCTCGGGGATGTGCTGTTCGACACGGGACGGGCACAATTAAACCCGGGCTCCGCGCGCAAACTGGACCAGTTAGCTCAATTTCTAACCGAGCATCCGGGGCGGCGGGTGCAGATCGACGGATTTACCGATAGCGTCGGCACCGAGTCGTACAACCAGGATCTCTCGCAACGACGTGCCGATGCGGTGAGGTTCGCGCTGATATCCCGGGGCATCAATTCGTCGCGGATTGGCAGTCAGGGTTATGGCAAGGGCTTCCCAGTCGCGGATAACTCCGATTCGGGCGGCAGACAGTCGAATCGCCGCGTCGAAGTGGTGATCGGCGACGATAGTGGCGGATCGATCGCTGCGCGCGGCTGAGTTTCAAGGTTCCTACTTGACGAGGCATCCGTGTCCATGGGCCGGTAGGCGTCTACCGGCCCATGACTTTATTGGCGGACGATCGAACCAGCGACTCGAGCCAATCAGCACCGGTCCGCCGGTCGCACGGTAGTAATGCTAGACGGGACGGCGGCAATGACAGTACACGGATCGCCAGTCTCTCCTTGGGACAGCGACGAGCTTGTCCGCGCCGAACTCTTCAGCAGCGAACGTCTCGAGCAGCACGCCGCGAGTCTCGCGGTAGCTCAGCAGGTTACCCGACGGCGCGCGGCACGCCGCTCCCTTGTCGCTCGATTAAAAGACAACGAGTCCGCGCTGCTCGCCGCATATCGGTCGATCGGAGCAGCGGTCGGCGAAGGCCGTTCAATAACGGCGGCCGCCGAATGGCTGCTGGACAATTATCACCTCGTCGAGGAGCAGATCCGCGAGATTCGGGCTGATCTGCCGCCTGGTTTCTATCGTCAATTGCCGAGACTCGCGGACGGCCCGTTCGTGGGCTACCCTCGTGTGTTCGGGTTGGCCTGGGCCTATATCGCGCACAGCGACAGCCGATTCGACCCTGAGTCGCTACGTCTATTTGTTCGTGCCTATCAGCGTGTTCAGCCGCTGACCATCGGGGAGCTATGGGCAGTCGCGATCACACTTCGCATCGTGCTGGTCGAGAACCTGCGCCGTGCCGCCGGCCGTATCGTCAGCAGCCGCGCAGCGCGCCAGGATGCGGACAGTTTGGCTGATCGGCTGTTGGGCGTGAATGGATGTGCCCCGGAGCCTGACACGCTGGCGCGTCGAGGCGCAACCGGCGCTTCCTTTCCGCCGGCGTTTGTGGTTCAGCTGGTGCTGCGGCTGCGGGATCAGGATCCCAACACGACGCCGGCACGGCAGTGGTTGGACGAGCGCCTGAACTCGCAGGGAACCACGGCGGATGAGATCGTCCAAGAGGAGCATCAGCGGCAGGGCACATCGAACGTAACCGTACGCAACATCATCACCAGCATGAGATTGCTCTCGGATGTGGACTGGCCTGAGTTTTTCGAGAGCGTGAGTCTCGTTGACGAATTGCTGCGCGCAAAGAGCGGCTTCGCTGCGATGGATTTTGCGAGCCGCGATCTCTACCGTCGCGCGATAGAGCAACTGGCGCGCGGTTCGAAGCAGACCGAGCTCAACATCGCGTCCGCGGCCCTATTGGCCGGCGAGACGAGCGGAGCCGTCGATAGGGGGGACGCCGAGCGCAGACGCGATCCAGGTTACCACCTGATCGGTGCGGGCCGGCGCACGTTCGAAAAGACCGTCGGCTATCGAGCCTCCAGATGGAGCTCGGCCGCCCGCTTCACCACCGCTGGGGCTGGCGAGTATATTTCCGCCGTCACCTTAATGGCCGGCACCGTCCTTCTTCTGCCACTGATTGAAATGCACCGGTGGGGTGTCGGCAACTCCTGCCTCACGTTGTTGGCGCTGCTGGGAATGGTGCCGTCAATCGACGCCGCAATGGCGTTGGTAAACCGAGCCGTGACGAGAGGGCGAGGCGCGACGATCCTGCCGGGTCTTGCGCTACGCGAAGGCATCCCTCTACAGCTTCGGACGATGGTCGTGGTGCCCATACTGCTAACGACGCGCGTGGCGATCGAGGAGCACATCGAGCGCCTGGAGATCCATTATCTCGCCTCCCCGGACGGCGAGCTGTATTTCGCATTACTCTCCGACTGGACCGACGCGTCGGCGGAGCACACGGCAGGGGACAGCGCGCAGCTGGACATCGCCGTCGAAGGCATTGCGCGCCTGAATCGACTATATGGCGCCGCTCCCTCAGGGGACCGCTTCATGCTGCTTCATCGGCGGCGGGTATGGAGCGAAGGGCAAAAGCAGTGGATGGGCTGGGAGCGCAAGCGTGGCAA
>Ga0116129_1000279_pt1 | contig 35423 bp, 28 predicted proteins | sample June2015DPH_17_2_FD_89732 | JGI IMG/M metagenome (GOLD analysis project Ga0116129, IMG submission 89732) | Peatland microbial communities from SPRUCE experiment site at the Marcell Experimental Forest, Minnesota, USA - June2015DPH_17_10 | ecosystem: Environmental > Terrestrial > Soil > Wetlands...
CACGTACAAACCCGACCACCCAGATAACGCCATCCGGAGCAACGGTTACAGCCTTAGGAACAAACGGGGAGATCCGTATGATCGTTTTACTGCCGTGATCCGGCGCGATCATAGAGAGAAAGTTGGCCCCACGACCGTCGTCACTCAAGGCACCACCAATTATTGCGATGCTTCCGTTTTGCGCTCCGGCGGCCCCAAGAATCGTGATGTTGTGGCCGCCCGTAAACGAAAACCGAATATCTTCCCGACTGCCGTCCTTATCGATCCGCCAGAGAATCGGCTCATCAGACGGGTTGAGGTTGGCGCATAACAGTCCGTTGCCACTCCACACCGGATCAAAATGTCCCGACCACTCGTACTGGACCTCGCGCTGATCCAGCTTGGCAATCACGCGCACCTGGCCCCCCGCGCTGCCGGCCATAATAACCAGCAACCCCACGATAAACAGAGCAGACAGTTCAAGTCGCTTTCGCAGCATTCGACCCTCCATCGAAACCCCCGAAATCAACCCTCGCCTTTTCGGGCTGACAGAAGATTGTCACGAAATCAAAAACGGAATCAATAGAAAAGCAGAACCGGCAAATCGGAAAACTATAGTTTAATTAAAACCCAACAAAACCGCGATTCTGCTGCTGCCCACCATCTCCCGATCCAGGAATCTTAATCATAAATAGAAAAACAATAACATCGCTATCGCGAAAATAGCCGCGTGCCATGTGTGAGCCTTCGCGCACGCCTCCGAATTAATTCACCATCTCAGCTTTGCTCCCCGGCGCGAACGGCGCTATTATACAGGTGAAATTATGCCTATTCAAAACGTTCTTGTGGTTGACGTGGGCGGCACGCACGTGAAGGTCGGCACCTCCGGCCGGAAGGACATCGTCAAGATTGAATCCAGTCCAACCATGACGCCTGCAAGCATGGTGGCCGACGTGAAGAAATCGACCGCCGGATGGAAATACGATGCGGTCGCCATCGGCTATCCAGGACCCGTCCTGCACGGACGGCCTGTCGCTGAACCTCACAATCTAGGTGTGGGCTGGGTCGGCTTCGATTTTCGAAAAGCCTTCGGCAAGCCCGTCAAACTGGTGAACGACGCGGCCATGCAGGCGCTCGGCAGCTATGAAGGAGGGCGCATGCTTTTCCTCGGCCTCGGGACCGGCCTCGGCGCCGCGCTGATTGTCGACGGCGCGCTGGAACCGATGGAGCTGGCTCATCTACCCTACAAAAAAGGCCGCACCTATGAGGATTACGTCGGTCTGCGCGGCCTGGAACGGCTCGGGAAAAAGCGTTGGGCGCGCCATGTCTTCGACGTCGTCGAAAGATTGAAAGCGGCGCTCGGAGCCGACTATGTCGTGCTGGGCGGCGGTAACGCGAAACTCCTCAAGGAGCTGCCTCCCGGCGCACGCCTCGGCGAGAATGCTAATGCGCAAAAAGGCGGCATCCGTTTGTTTCAAGGAGCGCCTTTGAAGTAATTACTTCGATTTCCTCTTCCCCATCATTGCTGTCGCCTGGCTGATCACCCATTCACGATCGCCTCGGGTCCAGGCTTCTTTGACTGCATCGTCGGGAAGTCCGGCGATCCGCCCTAGAAGCAGATAAGGAGGAAGGGCGTGCGCCAGCGTTTTCCAGCGAGCCATCTCGATCAAGGACGGAAGGGCGCGGTCGCGGATCTGGTCCAACACACCTGGAGCCGGCTGATCCGTCAGGATCTGCAACGCGCCCACCGCCCGGTTCCTATCCGACCAGGACAGCGAGTTCAGCATCTCGATGAACCAGGTAGGAGAGATTCGGATGCCTTGCTTGGGCTCGAGTTTGGCCAACACCTCGATCGCGACCAGACTGCGGGTGGCGTTGATGCGCACGCCGGCGTCGGCGTCCTTTAATGCGTATTGCAGATCGTTGATCACGTCCAGTTTGTTCGGCGCGTAGCCGATGACATATGCGGCGATGGCCCTTTGGTCTTCATCGGAGGAGTTTCGGAGCACGTCGCGCAGTTCGGCAAGATGATCCGTGGCGAATAGCGGAAAGCGATCCTGAATCAGCCGGGTGGCGGGATCGGCCGAGCGCGCATGGCCCTGCGTCAGATCCTCAGCCGTGATGTGCGCGCGGGAAGCGGCGGCGGAAGCTTCGACGAAACTGCGGTACTCGTTCGAAATCGTCTCCGGCAGACGCATGTCGCCTTCAGGAGCTTCGCGCAGATCGAAATGCGGCGCCCCGCGCTCTTCGAGGCCGATATAAAGGACCATTTTCCCGGCGTCGTAAACGGCTTCAAGATGCGATTCCACCACGCCTGGGATCTGGTCGAGACGCTCCTCCGCGTCACCCTTGGAGGCAGGCAGAGGCGCGCCTTCCTTGACGCCGACCGCTTGGCGCACCTGCGTTTCCGTGGTTTTGCGGAGTCCGTAAAAATCCAGCGTGTCGATCCGAGGAGCCTGAGCGAAAGCCAATCCGCCCAGACACAAGAATAGTGTGGAGAGTCGCACTACCTGATAAGACGCGCCTCGGCCCGATTAGGCTCCAGCTTGTTTTTCCGCCAGTGGACCAATCAGCGGAATCACGAACTTGTCTTTGTTATAGGCCTTATAGATCAGGAACGCCCACATGCCTACGATGCCAATCATTAACACGACGTACATCAGCATGATGATCAGCGGGCCGATCACCGGAATGTAGTGCAGCACGAAGCTGAAAATTCCCACCACGATGTAAAGAGGAATGATCGCGATGTTGAAAAAGATCGATTGGAACGCGTGGAAGCGAACGGTCCGGTTCTTGTTATACGGCTCCAGCACGAGGAAAAGAACGCCCGTGATCCACCCGAGCGCATAACACAGCGCCGACGCCACGTTCTCTTCCATGCCGGCTGATTGTACTATAGGAGCCGCTGGTGGCGGCACGTAAGTACCTCCGCCCTGGCCCGGATCGGGCATCGGCGACCCGCACTTGGCGCAAAACTTCCCCGGCGAATCGGTACCGCAATTTGGGCAAAAAGCCATTCTTCCTCCGTTCAGATTACTCTACTCTTAATATGCGCAATCCGCAATCGATTTTGATGTGTCAAGATAGACGGAAATGACGCGCCTGCTGATTCTCTCTCTTGTGATCGCGGGAAATCTCCCCGCGGCGGATCATCTTTTGAAAATTACCCCGGAAACCGTGGCTTGGGGCTACTATTGGTCGGCCGCCAAACCGGTGCTGACCGTCCAGAGCGGAGACACGGTCACTGTCGAATGTGTTTCCGTCGGCAACCCCGCCACCCTCGAACGCGCGGGCCTCCCGCCCGACCAGGTGGAGGCCGATATTCGCCGCTTGTATGCTGAAGTTCCCAAGGAGAAAAAAGGTCCGGGCGGCCATCCGCTCACCGGGCCAATTGCGATTGAAGGCGCCATGCCCGGCGACGTGCTCGAAGTGCGCATCAAGGAAATTCGTCTGCGCTCGGGATATGCGTTCAACAGCATGGGGCCGAACAGCGGATTTCTGAAAGGCGAATTCGCTGCCAACAAGTCGCGCATCATTTATTTCAACAAAGAGAAGACCGTCGGACACTTCGCGCCGGGAATCGATATACCCCTGAAGCCGTTCTTCGGCAGCATGGGCATCGCGCCGCCGGAATCAGCCGGAAAAATCAGCAGCGCGCCTCCAGGCATTCACGCCGGCAATATGGATAACAAGGAACTGGTGGCCGGGACCACTCTGTTCATTCCTGTGCATGCCGCGGGAGCGCTCTTCGAGGTCGGCGACGGCCACGCGGGCATGGGCAACGGCGAAGTGGATATCACCGCGATGGAGACCTCGCTCACCGGCGTGTTCCAATTTATTCTGCACAAGGACATGCATCTGAACTGGCCGCGCGCCGAAACGCCCACCCACTGGATCACCATGGGCATGGACGCGGACCTGACCGAGGCTGCGAAAATCTGCGTGCACGAGACGCTCGATTTCCTGGTCAACGAGAAAAAAATGACCAGGGAAGACGCCTACCAGTTGGCAAGCGTCGCCGTCGATTTCGATATCACCCAGCTCGTCGACGGCACCAAAGGCGTGCATGGGATGATTCCGAAGAGCATTTTCGTGAGTACGAAATAGCTCGCTTAAGGCAGGGAAGCCCCACCCGCAGCGCAAACGCCACGTTGCCCTCTTCGACGACGCGAGAGGGACGGACAGGTGGCTCCGGACAGGGCCGTTTTCAGAATCCCATTTCTTAGACAACTTTTATTGTTAAGTTTTGTAAGGCTCAATGCCTTGCCAATCCGGTTTTCGCGTCATACTGAGTGAAGTGCCGCCTTACGAGGACGAATTAGCGCAAATTGTCGCGGATCTCAACCGCACGGCGCCCTCCTCTCAGGTTCCGCGCGAATCCCGCCCATATTCGCCCGAAAATCTGGCGTCGAGTAATCAACAGCTCGATTCCCTGCTCGCGCAAGCCGTGCGCCGGACCGCCTCCGATCTCCTGCTGATCGCCGCAGCGCCCGCCAATCTCCGCATTGGAGGATCGCTCACCCCCACCGGCCCGCCCCTCGATGCCGAGGAGATCCGCAAGCTGCTGCTTCCGTTATTAACCATGGAGCAGTCCCAGGAATTGCAGCGCACCAAGTCGGTCGATCTCTGTTTCAGCCGCGAAGGGATTGGACGATTTAGAGCCAACGTTCATCATCAGCGCGGGACCATCGCCGGGAGCATCCGTCTGCTGCCCGAAAAAATTCCCACTCTCGAATCGCTCCACCTGCCTCCGATTCTTCGTAAGCTGGCCGAGGCGCGTCAAGGCCTAGTCCTGATCACCGGACAAACCGGATGCGGAAAAAGTTCGACCCTTGCCGCCCTGCTGGAGCTGATCAATACCAACCGCCGCGATCACGTCGTCACCATTGAAGATCCGGTCGAATATGTGCACACCAACCGCTCCTCGATCATTGAGCAGATCGAAGTCGGCCACGATACGCCGGATTTCGCCAGTTCCTTGCGCAGCATTTTGCGCCAGAACCCCGACGTTATTTTAGTAGGCGAAATGCGCGATCCGGAGACCATTTCGACTGTCCTGACCGCCGCCGAAACCGGGCACCTCGTGCTATCGACTCTCCATACCAACGACACTTCGCAGGCGGTGTCGCGCATTCTCGATTCGTTTCCCGCCGGCAATCAGCCCCAGATCAGGCAGCAGTTGTCCCTCGCACTGCTGGCCGTGGTCGCCCAGCAACTGGTGCCGGGAATCAGCGCCAGTCGCTTTCCGGCAGTGGAAGTTCTGATGGCGACTAGCGGCGTGCGAAGCCTGATCCGCAAGGGCGAGGATCATCAGATTTATAGCGCCGTTTCGACCGGCCGCACCGAAGGCATGATGACCATGGAGCAATCGCTGGCGGAAATGGTGCGAGCCGGAAAAATCACCCGCGATACCGCCTTGGCCCATTGCTTCCGCCCCGAAGATCTGCGCCGTTATTTGCAGAACTAAGCAATCACCCCTTCCAGAATCTCCGCCGCAATCCTCTTCGTTATCTCCAGACCGCCGATCTCGATGCGTCCTTCGGCGATCAGCCGCAGAAACGTCGCCGCCGCGATCGGATCGAACTGACCGCCGGAGTTGGTCTCGATCTCCCGAATCGCCTCCCGCAGAGACAGCGCGCCGCGGTAGGACCTGGTCGTCGTCATCGCGTCGAACACATCGGCCACGTGGACAATGCGCGCGTCGATCGGCACCAGGTTGCCCGCCAGGCCGTACGGATATCCGGTGCCATCGTGATTTTCATGATGCAGCTCCACCACGTTCAGCAAATGCTCGAACCGTCCCACTTTTTCGAGAATTTTGCGCCCGATCTGGGGGTGTAGTTTGATCAGTCCGTACTCTTCCGGAGTCAGCACGCCGGGCTTTTGCAGCACCACATCGGGAATCCCGATCTTGCCGATGTCGTGCAGTTGCGCCGCGACTCGGATGGCTTCCGCATCCTCATTCGATAGCCCCATCTCGATGGCCAAGGTATGCGAATAGGCCGCCACCCGCAGGCTGTGGCCCGCGGTGTAAGGATCGCGAGCATCCAGCGCCTGCGCCATCGTCTCCACGAATTGTAAATAAGCCAAGTCCAGCGCTGCCTGCGATTGCAGAATCGAGCTTGCCGCTTTGTTCAATGCCCCCGCCAGCTCATTCACTTCGCACAAACTCGAGTCCACCGGAAAATTTGGCAGGAAGCTGCCCGTGCGCTCGCTCACCAGCACCGCATTCCTCAAGCCCCGCCAGGATGCTACCCGCATCCGCGAAACCGTCACGGATAGGACAACGGAAAAAATCAATCCGCAGATGCCGGTCTGTAAGGTGCTGGCGCACACAAACCCCGTCGCCTTCCCAACCGCTAACACCGAGGCAACGGACGCCGAGATCAGCAGAAAGGTCCGCTTTGTAAGATTTAGGTGCCGCATCATCCCTGCTGATTAAACACATCGGCGTCGAAGACCGGTGTATGAGAGAAATCATACCTATCGCCATCGGATTCAATAGAATACGCGATTCGGCACATGCTCCCTGCACACTTTCGCCTGCCTCATCGTCAATCGTCTCAATGAGAGGACGCCAGCTCTTGTTTTGCCTCCTGATCGCTGCCGCCGCGCGCGCCGGAGTGGTGCAGGGAACCGTCCAGGAATACGCCTCCGGCTACGCTCTTTCGCGCACCGTCGTCCGCCTGATTCCAGTGCCGCGCGCCGATAATATCAATCTGAAGGAGTTGCAGTTGAGGACCGCCGGTGTCGGTCAATTCGTATTCTTCAATGTGCCCGACGGATATTATTTCCTCATCGCCACCCGCAACGGCTATTTTCCCGGCGCCTACGGCCAGAGGCGTCCCAACGGGCAAGGGACGCCGATTTTTGTCACCCGGGATTCCGACCTGTTCGCCCAGCTTCGTATGCACCGCAAAGGCGCCATCACCGGCCGTGTGCTCGATGAGAATAACGTAGGGATGGAAGGCATTCCGGTGGTAGCCTATCGCGCCCGCCTGCCTCTGCGCGTCGTCGGCGAAGGAATTTCGGACGATCGCGGCGTGTACCGGATTCACGGGCTCGATGCCGGCAAATATTGGGTGCGCGCCACCTCCCACACGCTCGAGGACGGATCCGGCATCCTGCCCACTTTCGGCCCGGAATCACGCGAAGTGAGGGAAGCGCGGGCGCATGATGTCAGGCTCGACGAGGATACGCCCGATGCGGATGTCCACGTCGAATTCGGCAGGCTTTTTATTCTGAGCGGGCTCGTCGATTGTCCCCCGCCTGGCCTGGCGAAAGTGACTCTTTCGTCCGAAACAATGCGCCGGACCACCCAGGTCGGCTGCGGCGGGAAATATTCGTTTCCCGATCTGGCTCCAGCCGTGTACGAAGTCAGCGCGGTCCTCACGGACGGCACCTTATCCGGCTTTTTCGAGGCATTTTTCGACAGGCCAATCTCCAACGCCACGGTCCGTCTGGAACCCTCGCCGTCGGTAGAGTTCGTGACCCGCCGCGCCGGTAGTTCTTCCAGAATGCCCATCACCGTGACGGGACGCAGGTATGACTTATACGACGCGGAGCAGGAACAACAGATCCAAACGCCGCGCGCCACTTTGACCGCCGGCCACTGGGAGATGAGCGCCCAGCCGGCGCCGGATCAGTACATCGAGTCGATCGTCAATCGCCTTTCGCAGTTGCGGCACCCTTCGCAAACCGGACAATCGGTGGAATGGTACGAGGTTTTCATAGAAATGCGCGGCGTGGACCAAGTCGTGATCAACGTCGCCGACGGCGCCGGTAAACTCGCCGGCAGCGTCCTGCACGACGCCAAAGCAGTTCCCGGCGCACCGGTATTTCTGTGGCCCCTTTCCGAGGCCGGAAGAAGATCGTTAAAAGGATACCGCATGGTCATCGCGGACACGGACGGAAAGTACCAGTTCGAAGGCCTCCCGCCCGGCGACTACGCCATGCTGGCAACCTACGACTTCACCGAAATCGACGAATCATCGCTAAATGAAGGCTTAGCAATCACCGTGCATGCAACAGAGTCGCAAAAAACCTCCGCCGATCTTCCGCTGTGGGTGTCACCGTAAGGCTCAAGCGGGCGTCGACGCTGTGTGGGGCGGCCAATGTTGGCGGCAGCCTGCCTTTGAGCAGGCTTTTCGACAATCCACAAAAGCCGCCTGAAACGCGGCTGCCGCCAACATTGGCCGCCCCACAAAACAGTAAATGTTCGGATGATATGGGCCAGTAATCTGCCACCGCTATCGTGCTAGTTGGACGGGGTGGTTAATTGGCTGATAAAAATCGAAAGAAGAAACATTTGAACGTCGTGCGGTAGTTCATCGGGCAGCTCCGCCGTAATCCCGCTGAGACGCTTTATGACCGGACCCGCTGAAATCGTGCCCCTCTGCGTTTCGTTCTCGAACAAGCCGAATTTCGTGGCCAATAAAACCATCGCTTTGAACGTCCACTCCTTGCCGCCGAAGGGGAACGTATAGTGATTCAGAAACGGCTTCCTGCTCGCGGTCACGATCAGCGTATCCCCGAACTTCAGATGCCTCTGCGGCGCCAGAAATCCCGATCTAGTGATGCCAAAGCTCTGGCTGTTCAGCTCGAACGTCGACCTGGTGTCGTTGATCGTTCCGATCGGTGCGCCCATCGAAAGGACTTCGAACAGCGCATCCTTGCGAAACCCCCGGCCGGAAATCTGATTTGCCGTCAGCGTGACGGAAATTTATTTCCGCGCGCCGCGCTGCGGACTCTTCAACTTCGATTGACGCCGTTTGGCCGCCTTGCGCTTCGGTTTGCTGATGATGAAGGTGCCGCTACCCATGTATTCGGCTTTGTAGAGCTTGTCGTCTGCCATGTAGATTTTAGTTTAGCGTATACATGACTGGAATGTTACTGTGAAGATGGATGCTCGTCCGTCTCGTTCTGCTGGCGCTCTTTGCCGCCTTAGCGCCCGCGCAACAAAAGCCTTCCGCTCTTTTTCAGGAAGTCGACGAAATGACGTCGGCGCTTTCTGAAATCACCGGCTGGCCCGTGCGGCGGAAGGTTCCCGCGAAAATTATCACCAAGGAAGAATTCCGCCGCCAGGTGGAATCCCGCATGAAAAGCTCGAATAACAAAGAGTTGCATGCCGAGGAAGTCACGCTCAAGATGTTCGGCTTTATCCCCCAGGACTTCGACCTCGCCAAGGAAACCGTCGACCTGGTGAGTGAGCAGGCGGCGGCCTTTTACGACTATTCAAAAAAGCGCTTGTTCGTGCTCGATTCGACATCCGAAGGCTCGGAGCAGCGTGTTGCGTTGGTGCATGAACTGGCGCACGCCCTGGCCGATCAGCAGCATCCTTTGGGAAAGTATTTGCATAAAGGTTCGCCCGACGACGACGCATCGACAGCGCGCGAAGCGGTCATGGAGGGCCAGGCAACCTGGCTCACCTGGGCCTATGTTTCCAAGCGCAATGGAGGCAAGGCCGAGGTCGCGCCCGACATGATCACCAAGCTGACCGAAAACTCCACCGCCGATAGCGCCGATTTTCCGGTGTTTTCGAAGGAGCCTTTGTATCTGCGCGAATCTCTCGTGTTTCCGTACGACGAAGGGATGAAATTTCAGGACGCGGTCTATCGCAAGCTCGGAAAGAAAAGCTTTGATGAGATTTTCAATCGTCCACCGCTCAGTACGCAGCAGATCCTGCACCCCGAAACTTACATCGAAAACGAAAAGCCGGAGGATCCCGACCCTCCCTCTCTCGATAAGAAAGAGTTTCGCGTCATCAACGATGGCAGCGTAGGCGAGTTCGATCTTTCCATGCTGCTGCGCCAGTTCGTGGCCGATAAAGAAGGCCGCGCCGCGGCCAGCAAATGGCGTGGCGGAGCGTTTCGCTTGTATGAGCATAAGCGCGACAAGTATCCGGTGCTCACGTACGTCGCGGAATGGTCGACGCCGGAGGCGGCGCGGCAGTTCTTCAAGCTGTATCAGCGCGTCATGAAAGGCAAGTGGAAAGAAATGAAGGTATCGGAGCGCACCGCGGACCATGTTTTTGGCTCCGGCGATTCCGGCAAGTTCGAATTGCGCGTCTCCGGGACCACCGTCACTTCCACTGAAGGTCTGAGGTAAAATCTAGTCATGCGAATTTTTGGGCTTTTCCTGGCTCTCTCTCTCGTCTCTCTGTCGCTTTCGGCGCAGCCCGCAACACCCCGCAAGGCGCCCGAGTTCACCATCATCGAGCCTTCGGGCAAACAGCTTTTGCTCTCCAGTTTCAGAGGGAAAGTCGTGGTCCTGGCTTTCGTTTTCACCACCTGCCCGCACTGCCAGGCCGAATGTGGCGTGCTCACTAAACTACAGAGCGAGTTGGGCGATAAAGGTTTTCAGCCGCTCGCCGTTGCCTTCAACCCCAACGCCGGATTGCTGGTGAATGACTTCATACAAAACTTCCACATCGGTTTCCCCGTAGGCTCCGCTCCACGCGAAACGGTGACCAGTTATCTTCAGCTTAGCGATAACGACCGCTGGGTGGTGCCGCAGATTGCCGTCATCGACCGCAAAGGTTTTATCGTGGCCCAAAGCGCTCCCACCGGCACCGAAGATTTACAGACCGAAGACAAGCTGCGCAAGCTGATCACGGATCTGCTGAGCGGCGGGAAAAAGCTCGGTAAATCGTAAATGCGCCGGATTTGCGCGTTGATCCTGTTTGCTGCCATTGCGTTGGCGATTCCGCCGCTGCCTCGCAAATCGCCTGAGTATACGATTGTCGAGCCTGGCGGCAAACAGATTTTACTCTCCAGCTATCACGGCAAAGTGGTGCTGGTGGGATTTTTCGCCACCTGGTGCCAGCACTGCCAGAACACAGCGAAAGCCTTTGCGAATCTACAGAATGCCTTTTTCACCGAAGGATTGCAAACCGTCGGCATCGCCATCAATCCCGAAGCGGACGAGGCAAAGGTACGTGAGTTCAGCCGCCTTTACGCGACCAATTTTCCGATGGGATTGAGCAAACCAGACAATGCGCTCAACTACTTAGGGATTTCAGTGATGGAGCGATGGGTGTACCCGCAAGTAGTCCTGATCGACCGCAAAGGCATGATCCGCGCAGAGAGCGATTCGAAAGGTTCACCGGAGCTGCAAGATGTTGTTTCGCTGCGGCCGCAGATCGAAAAGTTGCTTAAAGAGCGCTAATGGCTTCGGCGATGATTTTGCCGTGAAAACGGCCGTTTTCGATGAAGATTTCGTTGGTGTGCATACCGGCAACTAATACACCCGCAAGGTAAATCCCTTTGCGATCGCTTTCTAAAGTCTCGGGATTGGTATATGGGCGTTGGGTTTGCGGATCGAGGCGGATGCCGTGGGCTTCTAAAAACGTCAAATCCGGGCGATAGCCGGTCATCGCGAAGACGAAGTCGTTTTTGAGCGTCTTATCGCCGTGGGGTGTGCTGATAATCGCGCTTAATTCATCAATTCTGACTACTTTAGAGCGGTAAAATGCGCTTATTTCGCCACTTTTTATACGGTTCTCAATGTTCGGTTTTATCCAGTATTTTACGTTCTGGTGGATGCCTTCGCCGCGATGGACCAGGGTCACCCGGGCACCGGCCCACAGCAATTCGAGCGCGCCGATGGCCGCCGAGTTCTTCGCTCCGACCACGATAACATCCTGATTGTAATAAGGATGCGCGTCCTTGTAATAATGAATTACCTTGGGCAGATTCTCGCCGGGGACGTTCAGCATGTTGGGGACGTCGTAGTAGCCGGTGGAGAAAATGACTTTCTTTGACCCATACTGATGCGCATGGCCGTGAATATCAGTGGAGTGAGTGATGAAGGCTCCATCGTTTCCTGATACGTGGCTGATATTTTGATATTGACGGATGTCGAGCTGGTAATGCTGGGCTACGCGGCGGTAATATTTCAGGGCTTCGGTGCGGACGGGTTTGTCGTTGAGCGACGTCATGGGAATGTCGCCGATTTCGAGCAGCTCCGGCGTGGTGAAGAAGACCATATTGGTCGGGTAGTTATAAAGCGAGTTGACGACGCAGCCTTTGTCAATGAGCACGGCGCTGACGCCGCGGCGCTTTAGTTCGATTCCGCAGGCGAGGCCAGTAGGTCCGGCTCCGCAGACGACGACATCGAAGTGCTCCATTTACAACATGGCCTCGACGGAGGCGTAGACTTGGGCCAATGCGGTGGGCAATGCGGAGGGGTCTTTGCCGCCGGCTTCGGCCATATCGGGGCGTCCGCCGCCTTTGCCGCCGACGGCTTGGGCTACCGAGCCTGCTAATTTTCCGGCATGGACTTTCGCTGTCAAGTCCTTGGTCACTCCTGCCACGATTCCGACATTTCCTTCTTCGACGGTTGCCAGGACGACTACCGCGGTCTTCCATTTATTGCGCAGCGAATCGACCAGCGTGCGGAGCTGCTGGCGATCGAACCCTTCGACTTGCGCGGCGAGAACTTTTACACCTTTGATGTCGCGGGCTTTCGTTTCGAGCGTGCCGGCTTCGGCTTGGGCGGCTTTGTTCTTGAGCTGCGCTAATTGGTTCTCCAGCGATTTTTCGCGGGCTTGCAGTTTTTCGACTTGCTCGGCCATCTCGGTCTGTTTGGCTTGAAAGTGCCGCAAGACGGCTTCGCCGGTGATGGCTTCAATACGGCGCACTCCGGCGGAGATGGAGCCTTCGTAAATGATTTTCGAAACACCGATGTCGCCGGTGCGGGAGACGTGGGTGCCTCCGCAAAGTTCCTTGCTGAAATCGGCGATGGAGACGACGCGAACTTTGTCGCCGTACTTTTCGCCGAACAGAGCCATGGCGCCGGTCGAGAGCGCCTGGTCCAGATCCATCACGTTGGTAGTGACTTCGCGATTGAGGAGGATTTGTTCATTCATGAGGCGCTCGACTTCGGACAGCTCATCGGCATCCATCGCGGTGTAGTGGGTGAAGTCGAAGCGAAGGCGGTCGGGATCGACGACGCTGCCGGCCTGCTTCACATGCTTGCCGAGGACGGTGCGCAGGGCGGCGTGAAGAAGATGCGTACCGGTGTGATTGCGCATGGTGGAGGCACGGGTCTCCGGGTTGACCCTTGCGATGATGGTCTCGCCTTCCTTGATCGGGCCGACGATTTTTACTTTGTGCACGCTTTTGCCGGGAGCGGCGGAGCGCGTGGATTCGACGATGGCGACGGGCTCGCCTGTTTCCTTTGAGAGGAGGACGCCCGTGTCGCCGACTTGGCCGCCGGCTTCGGCGTAGAAAGGGGTTTTGTCGAGGGCGATCTCGCCTGGCTGGGTGTCCAGTATTGCGGTCACTACCGCTGGCGCCTCTAGCATTTCGCGGCCTACGAATTCAGTACGCGGAAGAGCCTGGTAGACGGGATTGACTTGTGCCTTTTCGGCGCCTTTCCAACTGGCTCTGGCGCGGGTGCGCTGCTTTTCCATCTCGGCCGTGAAACCTTCACGGTCGATGGCAAGATCGAATTCGCGAGCCATTTCCTCCTGCTCGTCGAGCGCGAGGCCGTAGGTATCGTACAGTTTGAACGCAGATGCGCCGGGCAGGACGCCTCCGACGGCAGTCTTGGCTTCGTCGTGAAAAACTTTCTCGGCCACCATAAAGGTAGTCGCGTAGCGATGCTCCTCATCTTTAACGACGCGGGCTACGCGGGGGATGCTTTCCATCATTTCCGGATAAGCGTCGCGCATGTGCTCGGCTACGAAGCCGGTTAGCTTGTGGAGATAGGGATCGACGGTGCCCAGCATGCGGGCGTTTCGCATTGCCCGGCGCATGATTTTTCGGAGCACGTAGCCGCGGCCTTCGTTCGAGGGGATCACTCCATCGTTGATCAGGAAGGCTGTGGCGCGGGCGTGGTCGGCGTTGATGCGGAGAACGGTGTCGGCGCGGGCGTCGTCACCATAGATTTTGCCGAACAGCTCTCCGGCGCGATTAATGACCGGGCGAATGAGGTCCGTATCGTAGTTCGAAAGTACGCCCTGCATGACGGCGGCGAGGCGTTCGAGGCCCATGCCGGTATCGATCGACGGCTTGGGCAAGGGAGTCATTTTGCCCGAGGAATCGCGATCGAACTGCATGAAAACCAGGTTCCAGATTTCGACGAAGCGCTCGCCGGGATCGTGCGGGAATTCGCCGGGGCCGGCGATTTCTCCGAAATCGTAATGAAGTTCCGAGCAGGGGCCGCAGGGGCCGGTTTCGCCCATCTGCCAGAAATTATCCTTCTCATCCAGGCGGAAGATGCGGGACTTCGGAATGCCGGTGACTTCCTGCCAGAGCTTTTCGGCGTCGTCATCTTCGCGAAAAACGGTGACGTAGAGTTTTTCCTTGGGCAGGCCGTATTCCTTGGTGATGAGTTCCCAGGCGAAATCAATGGCTTCGCGCTTGAAATAGTCGCCGAAGGAGAAATTGCCGAGCATTTCGAAAAACGTATGATGGCGGCGGGTGTAGCCGACGTTATCGAGGTCGTTGTGCTTGCCGCCGGCTCGGACGCATTTCTGCGAGGAGACGGCGCGGGAGTAATCGCGTTTGTCTTCGCCCAGGAAAACGTCCTTAAACTGGTTCATCCCGGCGTTGGTGAACAGCAGCGTAGGATCGTTGGCGGGAACCAGCGAGGAGCTTTTGACGACGCGGTGGGCGCGGACGGCAAAGTAGTCTAGGAATTTCTGGCGGGTATCGGATCCGGTCATTGAGTGTACTTTTATTCTGGCACAGGAGAAAAACACCGCTCCCTGTGGTCACGGCTCTGTTCGGGTTATTTTCGCAGCAGCTTGAAGGCGTGATTTCCGCTTCCGGTGCGCATTGCGTAGCTGACCCATAGGACGCACAGGGGTTCCAGAACGCGCGCGCCTTCGATGCCACCGATATCGATGGCCGGCCAACCGAAATCTTTCAAAATGGCGGTGACGGTTTGTTTAGCGGCATCGTCGTTGCCGCAAATAAACATGTCCGGAGGGCCGCCGGGGAAGTCGGGTTTGAACATATGCGCAAAACCGACGGTGTTGAACGCTTTGACGACGCGCGCCAATGGGAGCCATCGCTGCACCTGTTCGCCCGCCGAATCGGTATGGCCGATCGCGAGCGAAAGCGGTTTGCCGGGCTCGAACTTCAGTGGATTGATGGCGTCAATGACGACTTTGCCGGCGAAACTTTCAGGGTCGGCGAGCTGGAGCGCATTCTCCGCGCCCGCCCAGAGCAACGCCAGAACGACGACATCGCCGAACTGGGCTGCTTCGGCGAAGGTACCGGTGGAGGCGTTGATTCCCGATGTCGAGGCCCACGCGTGGGCCTTATCGTTATGCGCGTCGCGTGCGCCCATTTTCACTTCATGCCCGAGAGCGATGAACCCGCTGCCTAGAGTGCGTCCAACGTCACCGGTGCCGAGGATTCCAATTTTCACGAAGCGCTCCTTGTGCTCCGCTCCCTGCGGTCACGGCTCGGTAAAACCGTACCGCAGGAGCGAAGCTTCCATTATGCTGCTTAGAACGTGAACCGGGCGTAGACCTGGACGATACGCGCGGGGTTGGTCGCGGTCGCCTGGCCGAATAGCGAACTGGTGATCGACGTCGAGATGGTGGTGAACTGGGTGTGATTGAACAAATTGAAGAAATCAGCGCCCACCGACACTCGCGCACGCTCATAAACAGCAATGGTCTTGCGCAGCGAGAGGTTGACGTTGATCAGGTCTGGTCCCATGAATGCGTTTTTCCCGAGCGTCCCATAGCTGGCCGAACCAGGATTGGTGACGGTATTAATCGCCTTGAGCGCGGTATTCGAGAAGTCCGACGGATTGAAGAAATAGTTGCCGGACGCCTTTCCGGCGACGGATTCAAATGTCTCCGGATCGTACTTCTGAACCGAGGAGGCGACCAGATTGGCCTGCACGATGCCCGAATCGCCGTAACCCGAAGGCCCGGGACTGGTGGATGTGGTGCTGAGGCCGGACTTTACGTTCAGAGGAAGGCCGGAGCGGTAATTCAGGACCGGATCCAGTTCCCATCCCTGGGTGAGGCGCTTGGGACCGCTCGACCAGGCGTGATCGAAGGGCAGGTTCCAAACGGCGCTGGCGGCGAAGTTGTTCGGAACGTTGTAGGTGGAGGGTCCCCAGAAACGGCCCCAATCATAGGCCGGTACCTGACTCTGAGAGGAGCGGAAACCGCTCTCATTGTCCAACGATTTCGAGTACGTGTAGGAGACCTGATATTGCAGGGCGCCGAAGTACCGCGTATCGCCGGTGCGACGGGAGAGGCCGACAGCGAGCGCATTGTAGTGGGCGGCGCCCAGATTATAGAACTCATCCACGTAACTGTAAGGGCACGGAGCAGGCTGGCCGGCACAGACAGTGGCGTTGCCCGCCTGCGCATTCAGGATGCGGGTCTTGGTCCCGAGGATGAACGGATTTGCGTCCGCCAAGCCGGTAAGCTCGTGTGAATCCGACCCCAGATAGTCGACTTCAAGCGTGGTGTTCCGGGCAAGTTCACGCTGGACGCTGAGGTTGTACTGATAGATGTACGGCGTCTTCAGGTGGGGATTCACCACATAAACGCCTCCGCCGGCGACCGGCAGAAAGCCTTCCGTCGCCCAGTTAATGTTCGAAGAGGGCGGCTTGGAGGGAAACGGATTGACTTCACCGGCGGCGGCGAACGGGTTGGTGAAATTAAGCGGCGCCGAGGTCGGATTCGAAGAGAGGGGATTGAAGTACAGATCGGACTCCGAGAAGAAAGGCTCCTGGCCGTTGAACTGGAGGCTGTCCTCACCCTTCAAAATGTCGTAGAACATTCCGAAGCCGGTGCGGATGGTGGTCTTGCCGCCAAAAGGATTCCAGGCGAGACCGAAGCGGGGCGCGAAATTGGTGTAATCGGGGAAATTGGTGCCCTTCGGGACACCCGGGTCGCCGGGGAACACGAGGCCCGGAGGCGCATTCGGGAAGCGCGTCGACTGATCGCCCGGAATGATCGAAAATTCGCGGCCCTGGGTATCGTACTTGGGCGAGCTGTACTCATAGCGGAGACCGAGCGTCATGGTCAGATTCTTCCTGACCTTCCACTCGTCCTGGGCGAACGCGCCAATATTGTGAGTACGGATATTCGAAGGCGCCTTGGGAGCCTGGAAGTATTCGTCGGGCAACCCGAAGAGGAAGTCGGCGAGCGAGTTTTGCGAATAGCTGCCGCCGCCGGTGCCGTAGTAGAAATACTCGCCGGTCACGTAGAAATCGTACACGGTGTTGTCCTGGAAGGGCGTGTAGTTGAAGCCCATTTTGATCCCGTGATGACCATGGGTCCAGGTGAAGGTGTCCGCGTAGTTATACGTGTTGTCAATCTCGTGGGTGGGTCCTTGCGGGCTGTAGCCGGAGGTGAACGCGCCGGTGAGGGATACGGATGGAGGACCGATCGGATCGTCGTCAACGGCGGTGATTCCCAGTTGCGTGGCAGTGGGCTCCTTCGAGCCGGGGATTTCCTGCTGATTGTTGTTGCGCTGCGCGTTGAACCGGAATTCATTGATGATCGTGGGGGAGATCGTCTTGACCCAGGCGATGGTTCCCGAATAGTGGTTGGCGCCGTTGACATCGGGCAGAGCTGCGACGGTACCGCCCGCGAACGGGGAAATCTGGGGGTTGCGGCTGGAGCCCAGGGTGAGCGTGATACGGTCTTTATCGGTGACGATGAAATCGAGCTTCTCGGTCAACTCGTCGGCATTGTTGAGCGCGGCGCCCTGGAAAACAACGCCCAGGTTACCGGCCGGCGAACTGGGAATCAGACCCGCCTTGATGTAAGCGGTGGAAGCGGAATTGATTTTCGTCGGGTCGATAATGCCCTGCGCGGCCAAGGTCGGGCTGCTCTGGTAGAAGGGGTTCTGCTGGAGGAAGGCCACCACCAGCGGGTCCGGACCGCTTCCGGAGGCGTTGCCGTGCGAGAAATCTCCGTTCAACTCAGCGGGGGTGAAAACCACGGTTTTCGCAGTGCTGGTGAGGTCCGTCTGACGTTGGCCCTGATAGGCCATGAAGAAGAATATCTTGTTTCTTCCGTTGAATACTTTAGGAATCCAGACGGGACCTCCGACCGAGACTCCGAACTGGTTGCGTTTCAGCGGATCGACAGGCAATCCATCCTGATTATTGAAAAACGTGTTGGCGTTGAGATCCCCGTTGCGGATGTAATCGTAGGCGCTGCCGTGGAACGTGTTGGTTCCGGAACGGCTGACCACGCTGATGATTCCGCCCGCGTTGCGTCCGTACTCGGCGTTGTAATTATTGGTGAGAATCTTGAATTCCTCAATCGCGTCGGGATTGGGACTCAGCACCAAGGCGTTGCTCAGCAGATCGTTGTTGACGCCGCCATCCATCAGGTAGGTGATCGAATCCGGTCGGGCGCCGTTAATACTAAATGTGCCTGCCGCCGTAGAGGAGCCACTGGCCAGCGACCCTGGAACAGTTGTTGTTGTCGGCGTCACTCCGGGCATCATGAAAGCGAGGCCCATGACGTCGCGTCCATTCAAAGGCGCGTTCACGATCTCATTCGCGTTGATGGTGTTGGATACCGTTGCGTTGGTGGTCTCGATGCCGGTGGTGGTCGCTTCCACCTGCACCGTTTCGGCGGTGGAGCCGACTTCGAGTTTGAGATCGACCTTCAGCGACTGGTTAATCTCCAGGGTTTGCGGATTGGTGACCGATTTGCGGAAACCCTGCGCCTCCACCGAGACCCGGTAGGTACCGATTGGCAGGAGTTGGACCTGGTAGCTGCCATCGTCAGCAGTGGTGGTTTCGCTGCTTACGTTCGTCTGCGTATTGGTAACGATGACTCTCGCGTGCGGAATGACTGAGCCGGAAGGGTCCGTCACCGTGCCGATAATGCGGCCAGCGGCGTCCTGCGCACCGGCAGGAACCAGCAGGGCCATCAGTAATCCAAACGTAATGAGATACGTGCAAATACACTTATGGCGTTCAAGAAAAGTAGCTTTCATCATTAGTTGTGTCGATCTCCCGAAAAAAATGCCCCTAAACGTTTTCCAGTTGGCGGGGAGCAGGAGGTCTACGAGGTCAGGCGTAAGCCAAATGGAGTATTCATCTGGTGTACCAGATTCACGAAATCAAAGTCAACTGGATTTCAAAAATTTTTCGAGATTCTCGAGGTGTGGTTACAGGAGTAACACAGACGCTTACCGGACAATACTTCGGGTGGTTTAGGGATTCGATTTTAACTGCGTTGCTCTTTAAATACAAAACTCCGCTCCCCGCAGCCGTCACCACAGGGAGCGGAGCGTTTCGTTAGGCCGCTTTCGCCGGAGTGTACGCCAAGCTCGGCAGCATTACTCGCAGGACGTCTTCGACGCGATCGACGAAGATAAACTCCATCTCATTGCGGACCTCCTCCGGCAGATCGCGCAAGTCTTTCTGATTGCCGCGCGGGGCGATCACGCGCTTCAATCCCGCGCGCCGCGCCGCCAGCACTTTCTCTTTCAGACCGCCGATGGGCAGAACCAGGCCGGTGAGGGTAATTTCACCCGTCATCGCCGTATCCTGCCGCGCCGGAACGCCGGAGTAAATGGACGCGAGCGCGGTGGTCATGGTCACGCCGGCCGAAGGACCATCCTTCGGAATCGCGCCCGCGGGCACGTGGATGTGCAAACCCGAGTTCAGGAACAACTCGGGATTGATCCCCAGTTCGGCGGCGTGCGCCCAGACGAAGCTACGCGCCGTCTTTGCCGACTCCTGCATCACTTCACCAAGCTGACCGGTGATGGTCAGATCTTTTCCGTTGGGCTGCAAGGAGGCTTCAATGTATAGCACGTCGCCGCCGGTTTCGGTCCAGGCGAGCCCGGTGGCCACGCCCGCCGGCAGTTCGCGGCGCGCCATTTCCGGAGTGATCGGCTCCGGCCCCAGCATCTCAACGACGTCGTCGGCTTTCACGATCACGGAGTCGGTTACATTCTCCGCGAACTTCAGCGCGACCTTGCGAATCACCCGGCCCAGCGTCTGTTCCAGGCGCCGCACGCCCGCTTCGCGCGTATAAGACGAGATGATCTTGAGCAGCGCTGCTTCGGTAATGTTGCACTGCTCCGTGGTCAAGCCGGCATGGGCCAACTGGCGCGGCAGCAGGTAGCGTTGCGCGATCTGCGCCTTCTCCTCCTCGCTATAGCCGGAGAGGCGAAGGATTTCCATACGATCGAGCAAAGGCGCCGGAATCGTATCAAGCGAATTCGCCGTGGTGACAAATAACACCTTCGACAAATCGAACGGCAGATCGAGGTAATTATCCCGAAACGCCTTGTTCTGTTCCGGGTCCAGCACTTCGAGCAGAGCGGCCGCTGGATCGCCCCGGAAATCGTGGCCCAGCTTGTCGATCTCATCGAGCATCAGCACCGGATTGTTCGCGCCGGCCCGCCGCATGGCTTGAATCAGCCGGCCAGGCATGGCTCCGATGTAGGTGCGGCGATGGCCGCGCAGTTCGGCCTCGTCATGCAGACCGCCGAGGCTCATGCGCTCGAACTTGCGTCCGATAGCACGCGCGATCGATTGTCCGAGGGAGGTTTTTCCCACGCCGGGGGCACCGACGAAGCACAAGATGGGCGCTTTCGCTTCGGGATTCAGTTTGAGCACGGCTAGCTGTTCGAGGATACGCTCCTTCACTTTCGTAATGCCGAAGTGATCTTCGTCCAGTACCTGCCGCGCTCGCGCGATATCGAGATTATCCTCGCTACGCGTTTTCCAAGGGAGCTCGATCACATATTCGAGCCAGGTGCGAATCACGTTGTGCTCGGGCTGCTGCGCGCTCATCTTTTCGAGACGCCCCAGCTCCCGCTCCGCTTCCTTGCGCACGTCATCCGGAAGATCCGCTTTGGTCAGCTTCTCGCGCAGAGACTCGACCTCGGCTTTGTCTTCGTTTTTCTCGCCCAGCTCGGCTTCAATGGCGCGCTTTTGTTGCCGCAGGATGTAATCGCGCTGCTCCTTCGACATCTCGCCGCGCGCGTCTTCCGTGATTTTATTGCGAAGGTTCAATACCTCCACTTCATGCGACAGCCAGCCATGAACCAGGCGCAGAGCCTCGACCCGGGTCGGCGCTTCGAGCAACGCCTGCTCCCTGGTGCCTTCGAGGTTCATGATGGAGGCGACCATGTAGGCCAGCCGCAGAGGATCCTCATGGGTGGTAAACATGCGCGCCAATTCCTGCGGCGTGTGACGCTCATTCTGAATCAGGCCGACAAACTTCGAGCCCATTTCGACGATCGAAAGCGTCAGCGCCTCCGTTTCGCGGCTGGAATCGTCCGGCATGGGAAGCGCGCGGACGCGGGCAGTCATGAAGCCTTCCGTATCATCGACTTTCACGATCACCACGCGCTCAATTCCCAGCACCAGCACATCGATCTGCGAAGGATTCGGGCGCGCTACTTTCTTAATAATGGCGCGCGTGCCGAGCGTAAACAGATCTCCCGAGCCGGGCGCATCGAACGAAGGATCGCGCTGAGCAACGACGACGACTTCCTTATCCTCACTCGAAAGGGCCTTCTCCACCGCTCCCAGCGAGGCTTCGCGACCCACCGACAGAGGCATCATCAAGCCGGGGAACAACACTGAATTTTTCAACGGCAGTAAAGGTAGTGTGCGAAGATTATTTTCCATTCCCATTCCTCTTTCTTTTACTTGGATGCTCCGGCATAAGCCGGCGATTCGATCTCGATCACCATCTCGCGATTACGCTCGTCGACCAGCACTTTCTGGCCGTCCAGGATCTCGCCCGCGACCAGTTTGCGTGCCAGAGGCGTTTCGATTTCCTTCTGAATCGCGCGCTTCAAAGGACGCGCGCCGAAGGCCGGATCGTAGCCGACTTGGACCAATCTTTCGCGGGCCGCATCCGTCAGCGCCAGCTCAATGCGCCGCTCGGCCAGCCTGCCGCGCAGTCCTTGCAGTTGAATGTCGACGATCTTCTTCAACTCAGGCTCGGTCAGCCGGTGGAAGGTAATAATCTCATCCACGCGATTGAGAAATTCCGGCCGGAAGAGCTGGCCCAAAGCCTCCTTCTGCGCATTCGAAGTCATCACCACGATGGTATTTTTGAAGTCGACCGTACGGCCCTGCCCATCGGTCAGGCGTCCGTCGTCGAGCACTTGCAGCAGAACGTGAAACACGTCGCTGTGAGCTTTTTCGATTTCGTCTAACAAGACGACGGAATAAGGACGCCGCCGCACGGCCTCCGTCAACTGTCCTCCCTCGTCGTATCCGACATATCCCGGAGGCGCGCCCACCAAGCGCGAAACGGAGTGCTTTTCCTGGTACTCCGACATGTCAATACGGATCAGCGCGCGCTCATCGTCGAACATATATTGCGCCAGCGCCCGCGCCAGCTCGGTCTTCCCGACCCCGGTCGGCCCCAGGAATAAGAAGCTGCCGATCGGCCGCTTCGGATCCTTCAATCCGCCGCGAGCCCGCATCACCGCGTCAGCCACGGCGTCGACCGCTTCATCCTGTCCGATCACGCGCTTATGAAGTTCTTCGGAAAGATGCAACAGCTTTTGAATTTCCCCTTCGAGGAGTTTCGAGAGAGGAATTCCGGTCCATCGGCTGACAATCTGCGCGATGTCTTCTTCGGTCACCTCTTCTCTCAGCAGCGTGGTTTCCTGCTTCGCGGTTTCGAGCTGCTTTTCGAGTCCGGTAAGCCGGCCATACTTCAGCTCGGCCGCTTTATTCAAGTCGTAGGCGCGTTCGGCCTGTTCGATTTCCAGTTTCACCTGCTCGATTTGCGCGCGCAGATCACGCTGCTTGCGCAGCACCTGCTGATCGGCGCTCCACTGCGCGCTGAGCGCGGCCGAACCGGTTTTGATCTCGGCCAGTTCCTTTTCGATTTTCTTCAGGCGTTCTTTCGAGGCGGCATCGGATTCCTTCTTCAGCGCCTCCCGCTCTATTTCGAGCTGCATCTGCCGCCGCAGCGTTTCGTCGAGTTCGGCGGGCATCGAATCGATCTCCGTCCGCAGTTTCGCGGCGGCTTCGTCGACCAGATCGATCGCCTTGTCGGGCAGGAATCGATCGGAAATATAGCGCTGGCTGAGCACGGCCGCGGCCACCAGGCTCGAATCCTTGATGCGCACGCCGTGATGCAGTTCATAGCGCTCCCGCAGGCCGCGCAGAATCGAAATCGTGTCCTCGACACTCGGCTGTTCCACCAACACCGTCTGGAAACGACGTTCCAACGCCGCATCCTTCTCGATGTACTTGCGATATTCGTCGAGTGTGGTCGCGCCGATGCAATGCAACTCGCCGCGCGCGAGCATCGGCTTAAGCAGGTTACCCGCGTCCATCGAACCTTCGGACGCGCCCGCGCCAACCACCGTATGTAACTCGTCAATGAAGAGGATGATGCCGCCCTCCGCCGATTGGACCTCTTTCAGGACAGCTTTGAGGCGCTCCTCGAACTCGCCGCGAAACTTCGCGCCGGCAATCAGCGCGCCCATATCGAGCGAAACAACCTTCTTATCCTTTAGCCCCTCCGGCACGTCGCCGCGAACGATTCTTTGCGCCAACCCTTCGACGATGGCCGTCTTTCCAACGCCAGGCTCGCCAATCAGCACGGGATTATTCTTGGTCCGGCGCGAGAGAACGGTGATCACGCGGCGAATTTCGTCATCGCGGCCGATCACCGGGTCGAGCTTTCCGGCAGCGGCAAGTCTGGTCAAGTCGCGGCCATATTTTTCCAGCGCTTCGTAAGTCGACTCGGGATTTTGAGACGTCACACGCTGGCTGCCTCGGACTTCCTGGAGGGTCTTCATCAGCCTCTCACGAGTCAGCCCAAGATCCTTAAAGGATTTTTCCTCAGTCCCCGCCAGGAGAATATGTTCCACCGAAACGTACTCGTCTTTGAGTCTCTTTGCTTCCCGTTCCGCGCTGGCCAAAAGCGCCTGCAAACGGGGGGTCACGTAGATTTGGTCGAGCGCTGCGCCGGAGCCGGAGACGCGCGGAAGCTTGTCCAGATCCTGCATCAAGCGTCGATGCAAAGTCTCTGGATTCACTTCTGCCTTCAATAAGATAGAAGTGGCGAGCCCACCTTGTTGTTCCAGCAGAGCGATCAGGAGATGGTCGACGTCAAGCTGCTGTTGGCCGCGATTGGCGGCTAGAGTTTGGGCAGCCCGGACTGCCTCTTGAAGTTTTTCAGTAAATCGATTGAAGTCCATATCGTCAATGACCTCGCTATTAGCGTATCATAATCCAATAATCTTAGTCTATAAGACGCATGTATTTGGAGTTGGATTCAGATTTTTTTATGCTATCTTTAAAGCAGGCATGACGACTCCGTCGACATCCCGTCCTTCCCTGTTCGGCTCCGACTAAGCGCCGCTTCGTCGGCCCTCGCCCTCCAGCCCAATCCCAGAAGGAGCAATTTCATGAATACTCTACTCGAAGTCCGTCAGGACTTCCCACATCTCACAACAGCACTGCCCGGTCCCAAGGCGCAGGCGATCATGGATAGAGATCGAGCAGTTCTGTCGCCATCCTATACACGCGGTTACCCGTTAGTGGTCGCCCGCGGTGAGGGTGCGATGATTGAAGATGTCGATGGCAATCGTTTTCTTGATTGCAACGCGGGAATCGCGGTGGTGGCGGCGGGGCATTGCCATCCCAAGGTCGTGGCGGCAATCCGGGAGCAAGCCGGCAAGCTGATCCACATGTCGGGCACCGATTTTTACTATGAAAACATGGTAGAGCTGGCCGAAAAACTTGCCGCCTTGGCTCCCCTTGGAAACGGTCCGAGACGGGTCTATTTCGGCAACTCCGGAACGGAGGCGGTCGAAGCAGCGCTGAAAATGGCTCGTTATCACACCGGTAAGGGGCAATTTGTAGCATTTTTCGGCGCTTTTCACGGTCGTACGATGGGATCTTTGGCCCTGACTGGCTCGAAAAGCGTTCAAAAAAAGGGATTTTTCCCGATCGTGCAAGGCGCGCACCATGTTCCCTACGCCTATTGCTACCGCTGCGCTTACGGCAAGACTCCGGATTCCTGCGGGGTAGAATGCGTAAAGGCGATTGAGGATACATTGTTCCGCCATACCCTTCCATCGGAAGAGGTTGCGGCGATTGTCGTGGAACCGGTGCAGGGCGAAGGCGGGTACGTGGTGCCTCCGCAGAAGTTTTTCGACGAACTGCGCCGCGTGGCGGACAAACACGGCATCCTGCTGATTTTCGACGAGATCCAGTGCGGAATGGGCCGAACCGGCAAAATGTTCGCCGCGGAACATTTCGGCATCTCGCCCGACATTATGACCGTGGCGAAGGGTATCGCCAGCGGGATGCCTCTGGGCGCGACCATCGCCCGGGCCGAAGTGATGAACTGGAAGCCCGGTGCGCACGCCTCGACTTTCGGAGGCAATCCGGTGTGCGTGGCCTCGGCGCTGGCAACCATTGAACTGTTAGAGCAGGAATTGATCGACAACGCGGCCAAGGTCGGCGCACATATGAAAGGCCGTCTGGACGAATTGCCGAAGCGGTTTCCGATCGTCGGCGATGTGCGCGGTTTAGGACTCATGATCGGGATCGAAATGGTCCATGATCAGGCGACGAAGGAGCGCGCGCCGGAGCTGCGGGACCGGCTGGAGCAGATGTGTTTCGATCGAGGCGTGCTGGTCCTGGGCGCAGGTCCGAATACCCTACGGATTTGCCCTCCGCTCGTAATTACCAAGGATCAAGCGGATTTCGCGGTGGATACGATCGAACAGTGTTTACGTGAAATGATAAAGTGAAGCTATGAGAAAGCCGGTCATCGTCGACACCCCGTATCCCACTGTCTGGGAGACGGCGAAGAAGATGGGCGTTTCGAAAAAGCGGACGCTGGAACTGATCAAGATGGCTGACGAGACGCACGCACGAATGGAAAGGGCGCGTCAGGCCTGCCGTGCGGTCACTCAAAAGAAGCAGCTAAAGACTGCGTGAAATGCCTGTCGCTCAGTCGGCTTGCTGAGGTCCTGATCCATGCGAACCCTCGACGTCGGCTGCGGTATTAACAAGCTCCCGGGCTCCCTCGGCATCGACCGCAATCCGGCCAGCCGCGCCGACGTGATTTGCGAGCTGGACCAGTTCCCTTACCCTTTTCGCGATTCCTCCTTCGACGCCCTGCAAGCGGTTCATGTGATCGAGCACGTCGGCGACGTCATGAAAACCATGGAGGAATTTCATCGCCTGGTTCGCCCCGGCGGCGAAGTGTTGATTGTCACGCCGCACTATACCGATTTCAGCTCCTTCTGCGACCCCACCCATCGCTGGCACCTCAACAGTTTTTCGCTGCGCTATTTCGGTGAGGATAACGCCGGGTACGGTTATTATTCGAAAGTAAAATTTAAAGAGATTTCTGTCAGCGTCAAGCTACTAGCATTTTGGAGGTGGCTGGGATTCGAATTTCTCGTCAACACGTTCCCCCGCTACCGGCGATTCTGGGAACACTATCTTTGTTATATCGTCCGTGGAAAAGTAATTGAGTGGCGGCTTCGAGCGTTGAAGTGATTTTCCAATTTTCGGACTGGCTCCGGCATATCGCGCGCCGGCGCCGATGGACTCCCACGCTGGCTCTGGGACGCCGTGGGGAGGATCTGGCGCATCGCTATTTACGCGCCCACGGATTCGTCATCGTGGCTCGCAATTATCGCCTGTCATCGGGAGATGCCGAAGCGGATCTCATTGCCTGGGAAGGCGAGACACTGGTATTTGTCGAGGTAAAATCGCGTACAACCGCCGATTTTGGACCTCCCGAACGCGCCATCGGCGAGGAAAAACGCAGGCACCTGCTGCGCATCGCGCGCGAGTACACTCGGAAAACGGAGACGCCATGGGACCGCATCCGGCTCGACGTCGTCAGCGTCGTTTTGACGAAGCCGCCTGACATCCAACTTTTTCGCAACGCATTGTCGACAAAGAGCAGGGCATAATAAAGTCTTGGACGCTGAAAAAACACGACTTCTCGACGCTGCCAATCACGCGCAGCACTGGCGGCGCTGGGGACCCTATCTATCGGACCGCCAGTGGGGCACCGTGCGCGAAGACTATAGCGCGGAGGGCACCGCCTGGGAATATTTCCCGTTTGAGCATGCCCATCTGCGCGCCTACCGCTGGGGCGAAGACGGCATCGGCGGAATCTGCGACAACCATCAGCGCCTCTGTTTCGCGCCGGTGTTCTGGAACGGACGCGATTCGATTCTGAAGGAGCGTTTCTACGGCCTTACCGGTAATCAGGGCAATCATGGCGAGGACGTCAAGGAAATTTACTATTACCTCGACTGCACGCCGACGCACTCCTACATGAAGTGCCTGTATAAATATCCGCAAGCCGAGTTTCCTTACGCGCAACTGTACGGCGAGAACCGCCGCCGCACTAAACAAGATGCCGAGTTCGAACTGATCGACACCGGGATCCTGAATGACGACCGTTATTTCGATATTCAAATCGAGTACGCCAAGGCCAGCATTGACGACGTGCTGATTCGCATCACGGTGACTAATCGCGGGCCGGAACACGCCACCCTGCATGTGCTGCCGTCGCTGTGGTTTCGCAACACCTGGTCCTGGACCCTGAATGCCCCGCACCCCTCGATGAAGCGTTCGGGCGACACCGCCATTGATATTGAGGAGTCGACCCTCGGCTCCTATCAGTTCACCCTCGATCGCACCAGCCCGATGCTGTTCACGGAAAATGAAACCAACGCCCGCGCTCTGTGGGGAACGGAAAATCCGCAGCCCTTCGTAAAGGATGCGTTTCACCGCCGCATCATCCACAATGAGCTGGATGCCGTGAACGCCGCCGAGACCGGGACCAAGGCATGTGCCTGGGTTCAACTCGACCTCGCGCCCGGACAAGTGGAAGTCATCCGCTTGCGGCTGGCCGAAAAGTCCCAGCCCTCCACCCTGATCCATGACATCGACGGCATCTTCGCCCGCCGCATCGCCGAAGCCGACGAGTTCTATTCCTTCTCTCCGTCTCTTTCCGAGGATGGAAAACGCGTCCAGCGGCAGGCGTTTGCGGGACTTCTCTGGTCCAAACAGTTTTACTATTTCGTCATTAACGACTGGCTGAAGGGAGACCCCACCCAGCCTCCGCCGCCCCGCGAGCGCCTCACCGGCCGCGATTCGCAGTGGCTCCATTTATTCAATGAAGACGTTCTTTCTATGCCCGATACCTGGGAATATCCATGGTTCGCGGCCTGGGACACATCCTTTCATATGGTCGCCATGGCGCTGGTCGATCCGGATAATGCCAAGAGCCAGTTGAAACTGTTTCTGCGCGAATGGTACATGCATCCCAACGGGCAGATTCCAGCCTATGAATGGGCCTTTGGCGACGTGAATCCGCCGGTCCACGCGTGGGCTTGTTGGCGTGTTTTCCAGATCGATCGCAAGCTCTCCGGACGCCCCGACTATGCATTTCTCGAAACCAGTTTTCACAAATTACTGCTGAACTTTACCTGGTGGGTGAATCGAAAAGACTCCGAAGGCAGCAATATCTTTGAAGGTGGATTTCTTGGGCTCGATAATATCGGCGTCTTCGACCGTTCCGCGCCGCTGCCCACCGGCGGCCATATTGAGCAATCCGACGGTACCAGTTGGATGGCGATGTACTGCCTCAACATGATGAAGATCGCCATTGAGCTGTCCACCAAGGTCGACCCGCTCTATGAAGACATCGCCAGCAAGTTCTTTGAGCACTTCCTTTATATCGCGCACGCCATGAACGCCATGGGCGACGGCGGATTGTGGGATGAAACCGACGGCTTCTTTTACGACTCCCTGCATCTTCCCGATGGCACTATGATGCGGATGCGCGTGCGCTCCATGGTCGGCCTGATTCCCCTGTTCGCCGTCGATACCATGGAGAAGGAAATGATCGACAAGCTGCCGGGGTTCCGCCGCCGCATGGACTGGTTCACCACCCATCGTCCGGACCTGTGCGGGAATCTCGCGTCGCTTTCGCGCCAAGGGGTCGACCAACGCCGGCTGCTCAGTGTCGTGACGCGCGATCGCCTGGTGCGGATCGCCGAACGCATGTTCGCGGAAGCCGAGTTTCTCTCGCCTTACGGAATCCGCTCCCTTTCAAAATTCCACGAAGCCAATCCTTATCACATGACCGTGAACGGGCAGGAATACCGCGTCGATTATGAGCCCTCTGAATCGCGCACCGGCCTGTTCGGAGGCAATTCCAACTGGCGCGGCCCGATCTGGTTTCCTCTGAATTTTCTGCTCATCGAGAGCCTCCAGCGCTTCCATTATTATTTCGGCGACGATTTGAAAGTGGAGTTTCCCAGCGGATCCGGCCATCGCATGAATTTCAGGGACGTCGCGCAGCAGTTATCGAAGCGCCTCTCGCACATCTTCCTGCGCGATGCGAAGGGCCGCCGGCCTGTGTTCGGCGGAGCGGAAAAATTCCAGACCGATCCGAACTTTAAGGACAACATCCTGTTCTACGAATATTTCAACGGGGATGATGGAGCGGGCCTCGGCGCCAATCATCAGACCGGCTGGACCGCGCTGGTGGCGAAGCTGCTGCAACAGAGCGGCGAGTAAAGCTATTCTATTATTTTGACTCCAACCGTAGAACAGCCGTCAACACTAGAGCAGAAGCGCCGGTCGTTGGCGCTGGTTGTGATCTTCACCCTCATCAGCGCCATCGCCCAGGCGTGGCTGAAGACAGGCGCGACCGCGCTGGGCGCCCATCCCACCCTGCTGGGAATCTTGTACGACTACCCGCTCATCCTCGGCCTCTCCCTCTACGGAGTCGGCACGGTGCTGATGGTGTTGGCCCTGCGGCACGGCGAGTTGTCCGTGCTGTGGCCGGTCATTTCGCTCAGCTATGTCTGGGTGACGGTGATAGCCGTGGTCTGGTTTCACGAGCCGATGAATGTCCCGAAGGTCGCCGGTGTCGCGGTGATCATTTTCGGAGTGGCGATCCTCGGCCGTGGAGCGCACAAGTGACCACTCCGATTTCTTCGATGGTGTGGGTCGTCGTCGGCTCTTTCATCGGCAGCCTGGGCGCGGTCGGTTTGAAGGCGGGCGCGCAGCGTCTCGAGATGAACATCGTTTCGCTGCTGACCAACTGGAGGCTTGCCGCCGGCATTACCGGGTACCTGATCTCGGCGGTTTTTTTCATCCAAGGCGTGCGCCACGGTGAATTGAGCGTGCTCTATCCCATGGTCTCGCTCGGCTATCTCTGGACCATGGTGTGGTCGAAGCTATTTTTCGGCGAGCCCGTCACGCGCGGTAAACTAACCGCAATCTTCCTGATCCTATGCGGCTGCGGCCTGATCGGCCTAGGCAATCGCTAGGGTCCGTGATCTTCAGTGTCCTCTGGTGCCTGTCCCACCGTTCTGTAACTGCTTGCTTTGCCGTGGTGGGGCAGGCGGTTCCGGTCGCGTTTGGATGCGCCCAATTGCCGCACAGATAGCAATGAAAACGCCCACCACTTCCGGACCTCTATGTGCAGCCGAAGACATCGTAGATGTTTTCGAGAGTGGCGACGCCCGTGAGTGGCACGATTTAGAAGGCTACCGCATGCCAACCCCCAGGAGTTACAACCCCGTCCCGTCAGGGCGGGGATCCGACTAGGTCAATAGCAACACGCCTAATGAATCCCTTCCAGCTCCGTCCGCATATAAGAAACCAACTCTCCCCGCGCCGGCGCGATCAACTCCAGCCCGCGAGCCGCGGTCTGTTTGGCCTTTTCCTTCTCTCCCGCGCTGTTGTACGCCATCGCCAGCAGATACAGTGCATAAGGCTCTGTCTCCTGCCCCGCCGCGACATTTCTCTCGGCCAGCATCACGGCTCGGCGCGGATCGCGCAACTCGACCGGCTCGATCATCCGGTAATAATCGGCCGCTTGCATCAGGACATTCGGCGCCGCATTCTTATCCGCCGTCATTCTGCCGAATTCCTCCAGTGCGGATTTAGAAACCGGCAAAGCCTCCGCAGTGCGGCCAAGTCTTGCCAGTAAAGTGCCTCGCGCACATCGAATGTTCGCCAAGGTCAGACGCCACCCCTGATTCTCAGGAGCCTTCGACGCCAGCTTTTCCTCGATCCCGATAATTTGTTGCGCCAGGGCGAGGGAGCGCTCATTATCCTCATGGCGAAAAAGCAATCCCTGAAGATCCTCCAAAGCCACCGCATAGTCGAAAGCTGCGCGGGAGTCATTGGGGTCCTCGATGGCCGCCCTTTGATTGAGCACGATCGCCTGCTCAAGCGCCGCCTCTGCTTCTTGCCATTGATTCAGATCCCCCAAAGCCCCGCCTTTTTTTCGCAGAAACATGGAGCGAAAACGTTGATTGGCTGCCGTTCTCAAATCCTCCGAGGGCAGTGCGTCCAGCGCGCGAATGGCATCGCTGAAATAATCCAGAGCGGTAGCGGGATCCGCGTGCCGGGTCAGATCTCCCAGCTTCGCCTGCATCAGCGCCATCCCGCGGCGGGACCGGGTCGCGCCAGGTGAAAGCTGAAGCGTCATTTTGTCCAGCTCAATCGTTCGCGTGTATTGCGCCGCCGCCTTCGCTACATCTCTTAAACTGGAAGTCCCAGGCTGGCCGTAGATGTCCCCAAGCGAGCCATGGGCACTGGCGGCGTCCGCCATCCAAGCCGGATTTCGAGTCAGCGGAACCATGTGGTCGAACAGCGAAACCGACGTATTCAGGTGCTCCACCGCCTTTTTCGATTGCGTCGTTCCAAAGTAGATTTCACCCACATCCTGTTCGATCATGCCCTCGAGACGCAGCCATCCAGGATCTTTGGTCCGCTGCGTTGCCATGCGGTCGGCGATCGCCTTCGCCTTGGCCAGATTGGCAAGCCCCCCTTTGACATCGTTCAGATTCTGAACGTAAGGATCACCCTGAAGCTCGCCCAACTGGCGATACGCCTCCGCCAATTCAAGCTGCAATTCCGGATCGTCCGACGATTGTGACATCTTATCCAGATTCTTCACCACGTGGTCGACCAGAATCTGTTGCGCTTTGGTTGCTCCCGGAATGTCGTTAATGGCGTCTTTCAATTCGAACAGCAGGCTGGCCGTAAGGCTGCGCAAGTCCGCATAACGCTCCCGCGCCAGCCGCGCCTGATAAGTCGCAATCAGCGCCGCCACGGTGATTCCGATCACGAATACCGCAACGCCGCTCACCAGCAGCCAGCGCCGCCGCAAAAATTTCCCTGCCCGGTACAGCGCGGTTTGCGGATGCGCCAGAACCGGCTGCCCCGCCAGATAGTTTTCAATATCGGCGGCGAATTCGCGCACTGAGGAATAGCGTTGCGCCGGATCGTTCTCAATCGCCTTCATCGCGATGGCCGAAAGATCTCCCCGCAGCGTTTGCGCCAACTGCTGGCTTGAGGCGGAGCGATGCCGAGCCGATTCTTCCGTCACCACCGCCGCCGGCGGATTCGCGTTCGCATTCCCCGCCGCGCGATTCAGCTCGCTCATCATGGAATCCGGATTCCCAAACGGCCACGCCCCGGTGAGCAGCTCATAGAGAATCACCCCAAGCGAATACACATCGGCCGACGTGTTCACTCGCTCCCCGCGAAGCTGTTCCGGACTGGCATAGCGAGGCGTAAGCATCCGCGCACGCGTCACCGTGACCTCGCGCGCCCCTTCGAGCAGCGAGGCCGTGCCGAAATCGAGTAGCTTTGCCGATCCCTCCGCGTTCACCAGAATATTGGAAGGCTTCAGATCGCGATGAACAATCAGATTGCGGTGCGCATAATCCACCGCGCTGCACACCTGGAGAAAAATACCGAGCCGCGTGTTGATATTCAGTTTCCGCGTGTCGCAGTAATCGTCGAGCGGCAGTCCGTCGACATACTCCATCACCAGATACGGATCGCCAGCCGAGGATACGCCGCCGTCAATCAGACGAGTGATGTAAGGATGCTCAAGCGACGCCAGTAACTGCCGTTCCCGTTGGAACCTGCGCAGAAAGTCGCCGCCGATCAGGTGCGACGCCATGGTTTTCAAGGCCACGGTTTGACGAAACTGCCCATCCACGCGAATCGCCAGATAGACCGCACCCATGCCACCCTGCCCAATCCGTTTCACCGGCTGATAGGAACCAAATCGCGCGGTGGGCAGCGCCGGTTCCTCGGGAAGCGGGGGAACCGGGAGGCGCTGCTCCGATATTTCCAGTCCCGCCAGAAGTGATTTCACTTCCCGCCGAACTGCCTCCGGCTCCCCCGATTGCGCATCCACCCATGCCTCCCGGGTGTCGGCGGAGTGCTGCTGAGCCGCGTGAAACAGTTCCTCAATGCGGCCCCAAAGATCGCGCTCCTGGTTCATGTGCAGATAGCTCGATCAGTATACAGCAACTTACCTGTGTTTACCGGAATGCCCTTTCGAACGAGGCGCTTTAAAGTGGGACGAATGACTCTGCCTGGAAACCCGCGGCGCCGCACGAGGAGAAGACATCCTTGGTGCAGCCTCACGATAATTTGAACTTCGATAGCTCCGGGCAGGCGCACTGTAGTGGCTGGGAGCGGGACTTCGGTTATATGCTCGGTTATAAGATTGATAAGGACGCGCGCCGGCAAATCGGCTCGCCACCATCCGGTTGGGGTAGGCGACGCCGAGTCGATGGCCTGGATTATGCGCCCATAACGAATGCGCTCCTAAACCACCGCCGCCAAAACCGAAATGGCCAAAGAAAAGGTTGTTCAGGAACAAGCCATGGAGCAGCCAATTCAGCCCCCAGCCCCATCCTCCGAAGCTCAATAGTCCTGAAAACAAAGCCCCAATCAGCACTGCTGGATTGAAACCGAATCCCGCGCCATAACCGAGCGGCGGATACGCGCCGGGACCCCAAACGTAGGCAGGATTGTAGCTGGGAACATAAACGACCTGCGGATTCGCCGGCTGGATTTCGATTGTGGATTCACCGCTCACCGTCTGCTGAGGTGTGGAGACGAGTCTGCCGTTGTCGCGGGCGCGAACCCGCATCCGCTGTACTGCGTCCATCAAATCAGCTTGTTGCGAGAGAAAAGCGTTGCCTAAATCGGTGGTCCAGCGGATATCGCTGTTGAGAAAGGCCAGCACACTCGGAAAAGCCACCAGCGCCTGGACGCTGGGATCCCAGTTCTGCTGCCGCGCCGCGTCCATCAGCCGGGCTCCTTGAAACGCTCTATTTTGCTGAAGCCATTGCTGCGCCTCAACGATTTCAAGGGGATACGTACTGGCGGCCAGGACTTGGGCCAGCAACGTATCGGGGTAAAGGGCGATCGGGGCGACCAGATCGTCCAAAGGCGCAGTCTGCGCCAGCATTGCCGAGGCCAGCAAAAATCCGCAGAAGATTGACCGTCTCATGGTCGTTCGACGCACCCTCCGATTCAATGGTTCTGGGTTTAATGATCTCTTAACCGGGCATAAGTTGCTGTTTTGTGCTCCGCAACGAGGCTTAAACGACCTTAATCCACAGCGATTCGAGCAAAGCGATGGCCTCTTCGACGGCTGCCTCGACCGGCTCACTCAGACCCATCTGGCCGTCGTATTCCGATCCCAGTTCGGCTGGCTCGCAGCCGACGATCAGAATGCGGCCCGGCGTTCCTCCCAAGCTTTTCACCAGGCGCAGAACGCTCATGGGATTCATCCCGTGCGGCTCGATCTGTGGAGCATCCTCGACTGGATCCGGTTCGATCAGATAGACGGTGCCGGGAGCGTCGCCGCGGGCGCATGCGTCCACCAGAATCGTCAGGTCCCAGGGTTCCATCAACGCGTACGCCAGGTCGAAGCTGCGGATGCCATAATCTTTGACGCACACCTCCGGCGGCAAAGTTCGCGATGCGAGACGCCGGGCCACTTCGACGCCGAAACCATCGTCGCCGAGGAAGATGTTTCCGACGCAGGCGATCAGGATCATGCCGGCTCGAGTTCTTCGGCGTGAAAGAAAAAACGATGTCCCGGCTGGCGCAGAAAGCCCAGGTCCCGGCCAGGATCGTCCTCCAGAACCACGGCGATTTGAATCTGCCCTTCGTAATCCTGTTCGATCGATTCGACGATCGCGATTTTGCCGGCCAGCGCCAGGTCCATCATGTCCGCGCCGGGCCTGGGGTGCAGACGGACACGATCGTTACGCTTGATTTCAACTCCGCGGACCAGTGCCGATTCAAGCGATGGCTTGTCTTCGAGCAACTGCCATTCCCACTCATTCATGGGATACCCCGCCGAGACCACGCATGGCTCCATGGAGCTTCTGAAAATGCTCCGGGGGCAACAGCTCGGTTCTTTCGAGAATGCGGCGGGCGCGGTCGTCGCCGTCCCGCACTTCCTGCTTCTCGGCGTCAGTTAACGTGAGGATCCGCAACGCCAGAATCTCGTCGATTTCGCACCCGTCAAACAGATCGCCGGAGCTTTCGGGTGCGATTTGCGGATAGTCATAAAGGATAATCGGCGAGGCGAGCATCATGTCGACTTGCCCTTCCTCTCCCGCCAGCACCGGCCAGCAGCCGACGTTGACGCATTCCGCGGCCGCATCGCGAAA
>Ga0116129_1000280_pt1 | contig 35400 bp, 26 predicted proteins | sample June2015DPH_17_2_FD_89732 | JGI IMG/M metagenome (GOLD analysis project Ga0116129, IMG submission 89732) | Peatland microbial communities from SPRUCE experiment site at the Marcell Experimental Forest, Minnesota, USA - June2015DPH_17_10 | ecosystem: Environmental > Terrestrial > Soil > Wetlands...
CGGAGCTTTCGGGTGCGATTTGCGGATAGTCATAAAGGATAATCGGCGAGGCGAGCATCATGTCGACTTGCCCTTCCTCTCCCGCCAGCACCGGCCAGCAGCCGACGTTGACGCATTCCGCAGCCGCATCGCGAAACTCTTCGGGCGGGTCCAGAAGGGAAATAAAACGGGCACCCGTTACCTGCAAGATGCTATGAACGGAGACCAGGGAGCGCAGCAAGACTTCATCGCGGCCGGTTCCATTGCAGCGGCCGGCGCTGTTGCGAATCCGGAGGGTGACGCGGAAAAGATCATCGGCGATGCGCGACACACGGACCGTCAGCTCGCCTTGAATCGGGTCAAACAAAATCTCCTGCCGGAGCGGATGCACTTCGAGGGAGCGCAGGCTACAAACCGGTGGCGAGACATCGCGCTCCATCCCTTCCTGGCGCGAGTCGCACTCGACTAACTGAAGGAAGCGGGTCTTGATGCCAATCATGCCGGCCCCGCTCCCCTGGACAAGACATTCGGTTTGCATTTCCCAGGCGTCGGAGCCGGGGTTCTGTTCGCAATGCTCGCGCGGATAGAGCACTCCGAAATTGAAGCGCTGCTGATTTTTCACGGCCGAGGAGCGATAGGGGTAGAGTAAATAGCCTTCATAGAGGACGGCATTGGCGATTTTTTCGATCCGGTTTGCGTTCATAAGTTCACCGTCGTATTTCGAACACGAAGACTCCGCTCCCTGCGGTCACGGCTCGGTTGCGGGCTGGAAGCAAGCGATGGCAGCGCATGGCGCCGCCCCACAGGCAATCGGTCCGCAGGTTGGCAACCCGCCCCACAAACATCGGGGCATTAGGCTAGGATCCTTTCGAACATTTCTTCCCAGCTCGGGATGCCGTTTTGCACCTTATAGTCATGCAGACGCTCGAAGATATCGCGGCGCAGGTTTAACCATGCCGTGTTCGGATAATAGAGGTCCATCATATCCTGCCAGACCTTGACCGGCAGGCGGAACCGGGTTTCCTTATCCCAGGAAATGGGCGCGACGCGCAGCGATCCTTCGGTGTCCGCGTAAAAGACCGTACCGCTGAACATCAGGCAGAGGGGAATGTCCCCGTCGGCCAGTCCATTGAAATATTTTGTGGACGCGACATTGAAATCGAAGGTGCAGGGCACCTGCAAGCTGGCCTTCGTGCTACCGGTAAATTGCGGTGCAACCAGGCTCGCATGGGTCCACAACAAGGGGCGTAGCGTTTGCCCCCAGCGCTCCGGCTCTCCGAACAGGTCGCGCAGTTTTTCCTGATCGTGAGGGCTATACTTTCTGCGTGCGACTTCGATCTGGATCTGGCAGCGCAGGACCACGGTGTGAATCGTCTCGCTGATATCCGCGTTTTTAATGGACAGTTCGAACGCGATCGACGGAATGGCCGCGAAACGGACCGCCTCGGCATTGGCGACGGTGATGGTGAGGTCAGGCATGGGGCGATCTGGCCTTGATTTGCGCGAAAAATTCGGCAATCTGCCGCCATACTTCGGAGCCGCCCGCCAAACCGGACCAATGGCTTCTGATCAATCCGACCAGCTTGTAGCATTCGTCGATCGGCACGATGTAATGCTCCGGTTCGGCGAATCCACGGGAGTGGCCGATGCGGTTGACGAGGAGTGCCTCGACGTCCGCTTCCATTTCGCCGAGCACCGGATTATTCTCCGCGATGTCATCCCAGGTTTCGAGTGTTAACAGCGATTCCATGGCTCCGGCGGGACTGGGATACATGGCGATCATGCGTCCTTGTTGCGGAGTGCTGCTGAAAAAGAACGCCATGTTGATGGGCAGCATCAGACCGCTCCATTGACTTTCTGTTAATTGGAAATCGGGCAGAAAGCGTACGGTCCGCGGCACGCGCTTATACTTGGTCTCGCCTTGCGTGTGGAACAGAATCGCGCAGGCATCACACGCGCAGGCGAGCCGTCGGCCAATGGGTTCGAGCAGATGCTGATGGTCCGGCCCGAGCGCGGCGCTGCACATCTCACACCGCTCGACCGGCGGCCGCCGGCGCGCGAACTGGCGCAGGAATTGGAACGCCTCCGCATTCGGCTGCTGGTTGTCGATCATGTCGCGGTCCGCGTCGCGAGCAACATTTCGAGCGGTAGGAACGCCTGCTTCTCTTCGGCTCCGTCAATGACCAGCGAAGTAATATCGGGAGCGGTTTGATAGATCGCCGCTTCGACGACCTCTTTGAGGGCAGGCCCGTGGCCGTTCGCTTTGAGGTTCAGACGAACCGCGCCGTCGTCGATCCCCAGCAGTTCGACCGTGGCGTCGCGCGATCGCATTTTTCTGTTGGCAGTCTCGATCGCCTGATGGACGCGGGTTTCGAGACTTAAAGGGTGAATGTTGTATAGCACCAGCAGGCTCGACACTAATTCGTCACGACACATGCCTTCGAGTGTGGAAAGGTTCGACTCGGCGCGCACGATTTCGAGGATGCGCTCCAGGCCGTTCCCGTGCAACTCCATCACGAGTTGCATCAACTCCCGCGCGGCGGTACGGACATTAGGATCGCCGGTGGCTTCAATCTCTCGAATCAACGACTCCATCGATTCGAGCCTTTGCTGGAATTCCGGTGTGCCGGTCATAATTACGACACATTCCTTAGGACACGGAGCCGAACATGGGCGAATGATGCGTTTCGAGAATCTTGCCGCCGCCATCATACATATGTACGCCGCAAGGCAGACAAGGGTCGAAGCTGCGCACGGCGCGCATAATGTCGATGCCTTTGAACTTGTCGCGACCGTTTTCTTCGAAGATCGGCGTGTTCTGCACCGCGTCCTCATAAGGACCCGGCGTGCCGTAGGTATCGCGCGGATTGGCGTTCCACGGCGTGGGCGGATAAGGATGATAGTTGGCGATCTTGCCGCCCTTAATCACCACGTGATGCGAAAGGACGCCGCGCACCGCTTCGTGGAACCCGCAGCCGATGGCTTCGTCGGGCACCTTGAAATCGGTCCAAGTCTTGGTTCGGCCAGCGTGCAGTTCCTTGAGCGCCTGCTCCGCGAAATGCAGCGCGGCGCAAGCAGCGTAGACCTGGAAGTAGGTGCGTGCGCGGTCCCGCTCAATGGCATTGCTCCACTTCGGAACCTTCCATTCGAACTCAGCTTCCGGCTTCGATACGGTCTTGGGTAAATACATTTTCACGCTGTGGCCGGTCGATTTGATGTAGCCGATATCGACCATTCCGGCGAGTGCGGTGGCCCATAGGCGGGCGATCGGTCCGCCGCCGGTATCGAGCGCCAAGTGGTCTCCGGTGCGCTTATCGTACCAGCGCGGGGACATTACCCAGGTGTACTTGTCGTCGAAATTGCGCTTCTGCGGACGAGGAATTGTCGTCTGATTCCAGGGATGCCTTTGATCGACCGGATTGCCCAGCGGATCGTTCTTCACAAAGGTCTGGCCCTGCTGCCAGTCATCGTAATAAGAGCTTCCGAGCAGAATGCGGATATTCAGATTGATGTCGACCAAGTCGGTGGTGACCAGTTCGCCGTCGACCACGACGCCCGGCGTCACATACATGTGGCGGCCCCACTGGGTCATGTTTTTATAGGTATAGTCGCAGAATTCCGGGTTGTTGAATGAGCCCCAGCATCCCAGCAGGATGCGCCTCCGCCCGACTTCCTCATAACCCGGAAGAGCTTCGTAGAAAAAATCGAACAAGTCGTCGTGGAACGGCACCACCTTCTTCATGAATTCCACGTACTTCATCAGACGCACGATGTAATCGGTAAAAAGCTGCACCGTGGGCACGGTCCCGACGCCGCCCGGATAGAGCGTCGAGGGATGCACATGGCGGCCTTCCATCAGGCAGAACATTTCGCGCGTCATGCGGCTCATTTGTAAGGCTTCGAGATAAAACGCACCGGTGAAGGGATTCAGCGACTTCATAATGTCGCCGATGGTCTTATAGCCGTGCGCCTCGGCATGCGGCGCGGGAGTCTTCTCAGCCTTGGCCCAGACCGATGGATTGGTTTCCTTGACCATTTGTTCGCAAAAATCCACCCCGACCAGATTGTCCTGGAAGATGTTGTGGTCGAACATATACTCGGCGGCCTCGCCCAGATTGACGATCCATTCGGCGATAGCGGGGGGCTTGATGCCGAACGCCATGTTCTGCGCATAGGTAGCACAGGTTGCGTGGTTATCGCCGCAAATGCCGCAGATGCGGCTGGTGATGAAGTGGGCGTCGCGCGGATCCTTCCCCTTCATGAAAATGCTGTAGCCGCGGAAGATCGAGGAGGTGCTCTTGCACTCCGCCACGACGCGGTTTTCAAAGTCGATCTTGGTGAAAATGCCGAGGCTGCCGACGATCCTGGTGATGGGATCCCAGTTCATCTCGACCAGCGTGCCCGACTTTCCGGACGTCTTGATATTCGGAGCGGTAATCGTACTCATGGCTGGTTTCCTTTCGACTTAGAAAGTACTCGGACGATAGCCAGTGGTCAGTTCGGCGCGAGGATGCCGCCATTTCGGTTCCTTATTCACAGTGCTATTGGTGAACGAACGCAGCGCCCGGATGGTGCGGCCGTACACGGAGACAGCGGTCGAGGATAATTTCGCGCCCGGCGGCTCATCCATAAAGGGCATGAATTTATCGGGGAATCCGGGCATGGTGCAGCCGATACAAATGCCGCCCACGTTGGGACAGCCGCCGATACCCGCCATCCATCCACGCTTCGGCACGTTGCAGTTCACGACCGGACCCCAGCACCCGAGTCTCACGATGCACTTGGGCGAGCCGTACTCCTCGGCGAAATCGCCCTGCTCGTAATAGCCGGCGCGGTCGCAGCCTTCGTGCACCGTCTTTCCGAACAGCCACATCGGCCGCAGTTGATCGTCAAGAGGAATCATGGGCGCGAGTCCAGCTACCTGGTAGAGCAGGTAGAGGATCGTCTCCATAAAGTTATCGGGCTGCACCGGACAGCCGGGAACATTGACGATCGGGAGGCCGGCCTTCGATTTCCAGTCCCATCCAAGGTAGTCGGCGACGCCCATGCAACCAGTGGGATTGCCTTCCATGGCGTGGATGCCTCCGTAGGCGGAGCAGGTACCCGCGGTCACGATAGCCAACGCTTTGGGCGCCAGACGATCCAGCCACTCGGTGGTTTTGATCGGCTGCTTGGTGTGAGGATCGGTGCCGAGCGCGGCCCAGTAACCTTCTTTCTTGATCTTCTCGTTGGGGATCGAACCTTCGACCACCAGCACGAAGGGCTCGAGCTTGCCTTCCGCCGCCATGTACCAATACTTCAGAAACTCGTCGCCATTTTCGTAGGCGATGACGGGGTTGTGCACGTGCACTTTCGGAAGGCCGGGAATGGCGCCTAGAACGACATCCTCAATGCTGGGCTGGGTCGCCGCGGTGATGGATACGGAATCGCCATCGCATCCGAGTCCCGCCGTCATCCAAACCACGTGGACTTCGGCGACCGGAGAAGGTTTCTGCGTTTTTCGGCCGTAGGGAACGGTTTCGGTGGGCATTTTGCTCAATCTCCTTCCGTCAAACGGAGCCGTCAGTTGATGGAGTCTTCTTTATTAATTTTGTTTCAGGCTTGAAACAAAATACGCATTCGCCATTTGTTCGTTGGTATAAAGCCAAAGCGCCGCCCGCGCTGGAGCCTACATCGTGCTAATGCGAAGGTATCTTTTGATATCGGGAAGGCTAACCAGCGCGCCGACGACGACCACGGCTAAAGCCGCGTAACCGATCATTTTCCAAGCTGACATGGGTTCCCCTTATTGTTTGGAAATTCCCCCATTAGATCATCCATTGGAGCGGGTGTTTCGAAAGATTGTTAGCTCCAGCCGCCGCCGAGGGCTTTGTAAAGCTGGACCACGCTCAACAGCTCATTGAGACGGATCTCGGCCAGATTGAGTTGGGCCTGGAACAGGTCCCGATCGGCGTCGAGGGCGTTGAGCTGGGTATCCACTCCGCCTTGATAGCGCGCGTATGCCAGTTGCTTCCGGTCCTGAAGGGTGGCCACCAGCGCCTCCTGCTTAATACGGCTTTCGCGGACGCGTTGACGGGCGATCAGGGCGTTCGAAACCTCGGTGAAAGCGGTTTGAATAGACTTCTCATATTGGATGAGCGCGTCCTCCCGCTCCGCTTCGGCAAGCTTCACTTGGGACTTCAACCGGCCCGCGGTAAAAATCGGCTGCGTGAGCTGCGGCACAAAATTCCAGGCGCTGGAGGGTCCGCTGAACAGGGTTGTCAATTGCGTGCTCTGCCCGCCCAGGAGTCCGCTGAGGCTGATTGCGGGAAAATAGGCGGCCTTGGCTACCCCGATGTTGGCGTTGGCGGCTACCAGGTTCTGCTCCGCGGCCAGAATATCAGGCCGCCGTTCGAGCAATGCGGACGGCAATCCGGAGGGCACGTCCGGCGGCAGGTCCTGCTGCATGAAATCCTGACCGCGGACGATTCCGGCGGGGTTCTGACCGAGCAGCAGAGTGATCTGGTTCTCGGTCTGTTCGATCTGCTGTTGCAGCACCGGGATGGTCTGCTCCGCGGTATCCACCAGTTGCTCCGCCTGGCGCAGATCGAGCATAGTGGCGACGCCGCCGGTTTGACGGTCGAGCGTGAGCTGGAGCGATTGCCGGCGGGAAGCCAGCGTTTCCTGCGAAATCGCCAGTTCATAATCCAGTTCGCGCAAATGAAGATAAGCAGTGGCGACGTCGCTTACCAGCGTGACCACCACCGCTTTGCGGGTATCTTCCGCGCTCAGCAGACTGGCTCGCGCCGCCTGCGTGGCGCGGCGAAGCTTTCCCCAGATGTCGACTTCGAAGGAAAGAAGATTCAGCGTCGCCTCACCCCAGTTGCGGTTCTGGTTAGGCAGGAACGCGGCCGGCAAAGGCTCCGCTCCGTTGCGCGAAAGCCGGGTGAAATCGAGATCGCCTGTCACGCCGACCTGCGGAAATTGATTCGAACGTGTCACGCCGAGGTTGGCCCGCGCCTCTTCGACGCGAACCACGGCGTCGCGCAGATCGTAGTTCGCCACCAGGGCCGAGCGAATCAGGTCCTGGAGTTTTTCATCCTTGAAAACCTCCCACCACTTGAGATCGGCCAGCGAATTTGCCTGCGGCGCCGGCAGCGGCGTGGGTGCACGGAAATTTTCGGGCGTCTTTACCACCGGGCGCTGATAATCCGGTCCCACGCTGCATCCGGCCAACCCCAAGGCCGCAAGAGAGACCAGCCAACGAAATTTCATTTTTAGTCCCCCTGAGCCGGTTCCGGATTGGGCGGCGCGATCGCCGGAAGCGGCTCCCTGCCGGCGCCGGACACTCTTTCGACCAGATAGAAAATCGCCGGAATGAAGAAGATTCCGATGGCGCTGGCAGCCATCATGCCGCCGATCACGGTGGTTCCCATAATCTGGCGCGCCACCGAACCGGCGCCCGACGCCATCCATAGCGGCACGCATCCGAGGATGAATGCGAACGATGTCATGAGAATCGGACGGAGCCGGAGCCGCGCCCCTTCAAGAGCGGCGTCCACCAGCGGCTTGCCGTGCTCGAATTGCTCCTTGGCGAATTCGACGATCAGAATCGCATTCTTGGCGGCGAGGCCGATCAGCATCACTAAGCCGATTTGCGAATAAACGTCATCTTCGATCTGCACCATATAGACGGGCAGAAAATGGCTGGCCACGACGCGCCGCAGCCACAGAAAGCAGAACGCTCCGAAAACCGCGACCGGCGTGCTCAGCAGCACACTGAATGGCAGAGTCCAGCTTTCATAAAGCGCCGCGAGAATCAGGAAAACGAAGAGCAGCGAGAACGCGAAGATGACCCAGACCGGGATCCCTTCCCGCGCCTTCTGCTCCTGATAGGACATGCCCATATAGTCAAAGCCCATTTCGCTGGGCATGGTTTGCTCGAAGACGTCTTCCAGGGCCGCAGTGGCCTGATCGGAGCTATAACCAGGCGCGGCCCCGCCGTTGATCTGCGCCGAACGGTACTCGTTGTAGCGCATGGTGAATTCAGGCCCCTGCTGAGACCTGAACTTCGTGAGCGCGGAAATCGGAGCCATTTCTCCGGCGCCGTTGCGCACATAGAACTGCCCCACACTCCCCAAATCGGCCCGGTAGGGCGCCTCAGCCTCCACGTACACCTGCCAGGTGCGTCCGAAATTATTGAAATAATTGACGAACACGCCGCCCATAAAAGCCTGGATGGTCCGGTAGACATCGCTGATCGCGATACCTTGCTTCAATACTTTTTCCCGGTCGACATCGACGAACTGTTGGGGCACGCTCGGTAGAAAGGTGCTACTGATGGCGCCAATTTCCGGCCGCTTGCGGGCGGCCGCCAGGAACTTGTTCAAGTTAGTTGCCAGAAACTGGACATCGCGGCCGGCGCGATCCTCCAGCACAAACGTAAATCCGCCGGAGGTGCCGACGCCGGGAATGGCCGGCGGCGAAAAGCTGAACACAGTGCCTTGCGGCAGCCGGGCGAGTTCCTGGTCCAGGTGCGCCTTGATTTCCTGATACTGATCCGCTCTGCTGGTCCGCTCGCTCCACGGCTTCAAGGTCACAAAGTAGAAGGCGTTGTAACTGGTGCGGACGAAACTGAGCAAGCTGAAGCCAACCACGCTGCTGGCATACTGGACTCCGGGCGTGGCAGCCAGGACTTTCTCGACATCCCGCGAGGCCTCCGCCGTACGTTCCAGCGAAGCGGCATTGGGAAGCTGCATGTTGACGTAAAGGAAACCCTGGTCTTCATCGGGAAGGAAGCTGGAGGGCACACGGCCGGCAATGAAAGCGCCGGCAACGCCGAAGGCAACCAGCAACACCAGCGCCCAGACACTTTTGTGAAGTAACGCGCCGGACCAGCGGACATAGCCATCCGTGGCTCGCCCGAACATGCGATTGAACCAGTCAAAAAACTTTCGCAGGGGACCGTGGCTCTCCTTCTTATGCCGCAGCAGCAGCCCGGCCAGCGCGGGGCTCAGCGTCAGCGCGTTGAATGCCGAGAGGATGACCGAAATCGCGATGGTCACGGCGAATTGCTGATAGAGCCTGCCGGTGATCCCTGGGATAAAGGCGGTCGGCACGAACACCGCCGAGAGAACCAAGGCAATCCCGATCACCGGCGCGGTGAGTTCCTCCATCGCTTTTTGAGCGGCATCTTTCGGGGACAGGCCTTCCTCGATGTGGCGTTGCACTCCTTCGACGACCACGATGGCGTCGTCCACAACCAATCCTATCGCGAGCACCAGCCCGAACAGCGATAGCGTATTAATGGAGAATCCGAACAGCGGAAAGAAAACGAACGTGCCTATCAAAGAGACGGGCACGGCGAGCAATGGGATCAGCGTGGCGCGCCAGTCCTGTAGGAACAAGTAGACCACCAGGATCACCAGCACGATGGCGATCAGGAGTGTCTCGATGATCTCCTTCATACCTTCGGTAACGGCGGCTGTCTGGTCCAGCGAAACCACGTAATCCACGTCTTCGGGAAAGGTCTGCTTCATCTTCGCAAGCAGCTTCCGAACACCCGCTGCCGTCTGGATCGCATTAGAGCCTGGCAACTGGTAGACCGCGATAATCGCCGCGGGATTCCCATTCAAGCGGCTGACAATGGAGTAGTCCTGAGCACCCAGTTCGACGCGGCCAACGTCTTTCACTCGAATGGTGCCGCCGTTGGGAGCCTCGCGCACAATGACGTCTCCGAATTGCTCCAGCGAAGTCAGGCGGCCTTGCGCAAGCACGGAATAGGTGAATTGCTGGGTGCTCGCAGCGGGCTCGCCGCCAATCTGACCGGCGGGGTTCACTGTGTTCTGCGCCTGGATGGCATTGACGATATCCGTTACTGTGACGCTTAGCTTCGCCAACTGGTCGGGCTTTACCCAAAGCCGCATGGCATACTGCCCGGCGCCGAAAACCTGTGTCTGGCCGACACCGTAGGAGCGTGCGACGGGATCGTTGAGGTTGATATAGGCATAGTTTGCCATGAACTCCGAATCGCGAGTGCCATGGGGGGAGAACAAAGAGATCAGCATCAGCGGAGCGGTGGGTGACTTTACAATCGCCACTCCGTAGCTATTCACTTCCGGCGGAAGCTGGCCGTTAGCCAGAAGCTCGCGAGACTGGGTGAGGATCAGATCCGTGTTCGGCTCCGTTTTGACATCGAAGTCCGCCACGATCGTAGTTTGCGAGTTGCCGGTGGCGTTCAACGAGTACATGTAGTTCAAATTGTCGACGCCGTTGATCTGCTGCTCGATCGGGGTAGCTACGGATTGCTCCAGCGTCTGCGCGTCTGCGCCTACATAGGTAGCGCGAAGCTGAATCTCAGGAGGGACAATATTCGGGAACTGAGCGATCGGCAGTGTGCCGATCGCTACCGCTCCCACGATCACCGTCAGAATCGAGATGACCATGGCTACGATCGGCCGGCTGATGAAGAACTTCGACATCTTACTTGCCCTCCACGAAAGGCTTCGGATTGACCTGCACCCCGGGACGGGCCTTGTCGGCGCCCTCGGCGATCACGCGCTCACCCGGCTTTAGCCCCTCGGTCACGATCCACATCGAGCCGGCCCGATCGCCGACTTTTACTGGCCGGATACCCACCTTGTTGGCGCTATCCACCACGGCCACCTGATAGCTGCCTTGCAGTTCCGTCACAGCGCGCTGCGGAACCAGCACCGCGGCCGCATTGGTCCCAATTGCCGCGCGGACCTTCCCGTATTGTCCCGGACGCAGCCTGTTCCCGGGATTCGGGAAGAGTCCGGTCAACTGAATCGCGCCGGTGCTGGCATTTACCTGGCGATCCACAAAAAAGAACTTACCCTTATGCGGATAGGTGCTTTCGTCGGCCAGGATCAGTTCCAGTTGCAGTTTCGCCAAAGCGCTTTCGCCGCTCCGGGTCAAGGTTAGATACTCCTTATCCCCGACCGTGAAGTTCGCCCGGATGGGATCGAGCGTCGAAACCGTGGTAATCACTCCACTACTGGGATTGACGAGGTTGCCTACCTGCACCTGAGCCAGCCCGGCGATTCCATCGATAGGTGAGACCAGGTTCGTGAAGCCTAAATTCACTTGTGCCGATTCCACCGCTGCGTTGCTCGCTTCAATCTGCGCCTTTGCCGTTTCGATTACGGCCTTCGAGGCTTCGATCTGCGCCTTCGCCGCGTTATTGTTCTGCACCGCATTGTCCAGCTCCTGCTGCGTGACCGCTTGCCGCTTGGCTAGCGGCGTATATTTGTTCACGTCCAGTTGTGTTCTTTCCTGGTTCGCCATCGATTGCGTAAGCTGCGCTTGCGCCTGTGTCAACTGCGCCTGAGCCTGGGCGAGATGTCCCTTCTCCTGCGCAAGAGCCGCGTCAAAAGGCCGCGGGTCGATCCGGAATAGCATCTGGCCCTTATGCACGAAGGAACCTTCGACATAGTTTTGCGAAAGTAAATAGCCCGTCACCTCCGCTTTGATGGCCGCGTTGACTAACCCGTCCAGTGTGCCGACCCATTCGCGATAGACAGGAACATCGCGCTGCTCGACTGTCGCGACCTCAACCTCTAATAGAGGCGGGGCAGGCGTCGATTTCTTGCAGGCTGCCAATAGCGCGATCGTAAATATAGATGTCGCCCAAATACCCGTTCGGTTCGTCACTCGGGTTTCGCTTCTCCTTCTCCGCTGAAGTAAATAGCTCGGCCAATCTCGTCCGGGGAGTCACATGTCTTGACTGCATTTGGGCAGCCATTCTATGAAAATCCTAACCGAAGTCGTAAAGCTCCGGGGCAGTGTAAGTTAGTGAATGCGAATGCATCGGGTGCCGAAATTTCGGTGCCCAAAATCCGGAGATTGCCGACCTATCGGCACTTGTCGTTTGGTAAGGTGGGAAACACCAGCCGACCTTGTCCATGGCTGATTTTAAAATCAATTGTCCGCAAGCGGCAGTGTAAAATAAAACGCACAGCCATTTTGCGGCGTCGATTCGACCCATATCCGGCCGCCGTGAGTCTCGACAATACGTTGGCAAATAGCCAGACCAATGCCCGTCCCTGGATAGTTGGGGCCATGTAATCGCTTGAAGACGCCGAAAATCTGCTCCGCGTATTCGGGTTCGATTCCGATACCGTTGTCCCGAACCGTGAAGAGCCATTCTTTTTCTGTCCGCTCCGCACTCACATTGATGCACGGCGCCGTTTCACCGCGGTATTTGATGGCGTTTCCAATGAGATTCTGAAAAAGCTGGACCAGCCGGACTTGGTCCGCTCGAACTGTGGGAAGATCGTGCCAACGCACGATTGCGGCGTTTTCATCAATGGAGACCTTGAGATTCAAAAGAACCGCTTTCATCACTGCCTCGCAATTCACCTGCGTGGCCGGACCATTTGTAGAGCCCGCTTGCGAATAGGTGAGCAAGTCTTTCAGCAACCTCTCAAGACGTAGCGCCCCGCCCACGATAACGGAGATGAACTCGTCGGCGGACTGATCCAGCTTGCCGGCATAGGTCTCCTGTAGCATCTGGCTATAGAGGACTACCATTCGCAGTGGTTCCTGGAGGTCATGACTGGTTGCATAGGCGAACTGATTGAGATCGTCGTTGGATTGCCGCAAGGCATCATTCGACTCCTCCAGCTCCCGCGTCCGCTCCGTTACTCTTTGTTCGAGACTGGCATTCAGTTCTCGAATCTCGTTGTCGACGCGCTTTCGCTCAGTAATATCGCGGATGGCCGAAATAATCAGCAACCCTTCTTCGGTCTGAAGGGGCCGGAGAGTAATCTCCACGGGAAACTCAGTCAGGTTTTTCCGTCGCGCGAGGTGTTCATTGGGAGAACCACTCGACGGGGAAAGCGAATCCAGACGCCAGCCTGGAACGATCACACGGATATCCCGATCGATCAGTTGATCGCGAGAGTACCCCGTCAGAATCTCTGCCTGTGAATTGACAAGACTGATCCGTCCAGCTTCCGAGCTGATAATAATCGCATCTGGAGCCGCTTCGAGCAGCGATCGAAATTTTAGCTCCGCCTTGGCCAGCACCTCAGCCTGACGCCGCAGCAGAGCCGCATGGCGGCTGAGCTGGACGAATACGTTCACCTTCGAGCGCAGGATCTCGGGAACAATAGGCTTGAGTAAAAAGTCTACGGCCCCCATATCGTAGCCGCGAAACAAATGGTCGTCGCTCTTATACGCCGTCAGGAAAAGAATGGGTGTATGCAAGGATCGCTTCCGGGTCCGGATGAGCTCCGCAGTCTGAAAGCCATCCATTTCCGGCATTTTTACATCCAGAAGAATAAGCGCAAAATCGGACTCCAGCAGATGGCGCAATGCCTCCTTGCCGGAACGCGCGGTCACAACCTCCTGGCCAAGCCCCTCCAGGGCTGCTCCAATCGAAATCAAATTTTCGGCGGAATCGTCGACCAGGAGGATTTTCTCCCGTGTAGGATAACTCTCCTGGTTTGCAATTCCCGCTGCCTCAATCATTTATATACTCCACAAACATTCTATTGCAGATTGGTCGCGAAATTGCTTTCCTTGTTGACCGAGACTCGCAGCACCGAAAATAACTGGTCGAGATCGACAGGCTTGGTGACATAATCGGAAGCGCCGGCCTCAATACACTTTGCCCGATCGCCCTTCATAGCTTTCGCCGTCAGCGCGATGATGGGAAGCGATTTGAACCGCGGCACCTGGCGAATGGCTCGCATTGTCTCATAGCCATCCATTTCAGGCATCATAATGTCCATCAGAACAACGTCGATCTCGGGCGTCTTTTCGAGTAGCTCGATCGCAGCGCGGCCGTTTTCGGCGTGCAGAACGTTAAGATGATGATCTTCGAGCAAACTAGTCAGCGCGAAAATATTGCGGACATCGTCATCGACAATCAGGACAGTCTGACCCGACAGCGCAAGATCGGTTTGACGAAGCAGCTCCAGCATGCGGATTTGATCGGATCGCAGCTGATTTTCCGCCCGGTGCAGCAGCAGCACAGACTCGTCGAGCACGCGATCCTGACTCTTGACCAGCCTCACAACGCTGGCGCGATTTACCTGGCGGAGCAGCGCTTCTTCGCGCAGAGTCAGCTCGCGCGAACTTCGTAGAATAATGGGCGGAGCGGTCATTCCGAGGGCCGCTTGCATATCGGCAACAAGCGTTAAAGCTTCGCCGCCGGCTATGTCTCCGGAGATCACAATGCCATCCATAACCGAGCCTCGCAACGCAGCCAAAGCCTCCGCGCCTGAAGTAGCATCGACAATTTCCAGGTCAGGCCCCTGCAACACTTCGATCAAAGCTGCCGTTTCGGAGGCGTCTTCACAGACCAGCAGCATCTTCTTGTCGCGCCTTCGAACAGACTGCTCAATGGTAGTGAATGCTCCTGAAAGAGAATCTCCCACGACTCCCTTTTCCAGGTAGGTCATAGCACCAAGCGCGATGCCGCGTCTGCGATTCTCATCGCCTGAGATGATGTGAATAGGAATGTGACGAGTGGCGGGATCGTGCTTGAGCCGGTCCAGAATAGTCCACCCCACCATGTCGGGAAGCGCAATATCCAGAGTGATCGCGCCAGGCCGGAACTCTCGCGCCAATGACATCGCGCTGCTACCCCGTAACGCGACCAGCGCTTTAAGCCCGCGCTCATGCGCCAGATCAATCAGTATCCGGGCGAAGGTCCGATCGTCTTCCACGATCAGCAATACCGAGTCTTCCGGTTGAATCACCGTGCGATCGTCATCCAGCACCAGATCCTCCACCAACTCCTGGTCAGTGCCCGGCGCAGGCGCGAGAATCATGTCTACCTCTTCGTCAATCGGCATCGCCGCCGCCTGCTCGAGTTGCGCCGGAGTCGTCTTCAGCGCCTCGCTCTTCACCGGCTGCGCGTGCGCAATATAGATCTGCGGGAGGTACAGCGTAAATGTACTGCCCGCTCCAGGAGTACTCTGCAGTCGAATCTCGCCTCCCAGGAGACGCGCAAGCTCGCGACTGATCGAAAGCCCTAACCCGGTCCCGCCGTACTTGCGGCTAGTGGTGCCATCGGCCTGCTGAAATGCCTCAAATATGATGCGTTGCTTGTCGCCTTGGATCCCAATCCCCGTATCTGCCACCGAAAATGCGATCACCGACGTCGCACGTGACAGAGTCATGTGATGAGAGCTCCAACCAGTCGCCGCTCTATCGATGGTAAGCCGCACCGATCCATGCTCCGTAAACTTCAGCGCATTCGAAAGAAGGTTCTTTAGTACCTGCTGTAAACGCTTAGCGTCCGTTTGGATAATCTCCGATTGCAGGGATGTCCCGAGTTCAATACTAAAGTCGAGCCCCTTCCCGTCGGCCACGTGACGGAATGTCTTTGCACAATAGTCTTGCAGTTCCGTAAACCGCACACCACCGACCTCGACGTCCATTTTCCCGGACTCGATCTTGCTCAGATCCAGAATATCGCTGATCAGCGCTAGAAGATCAGTTCCCGAAGTGTGAATTGTCTCTGCGAATTTAACTTGTTTCGGAGTTAGGTTACGATCGGAGTTCTCAGACAACATTCGCGCAAGGATCAAAAGGTTATTGAGCGGCGTGCGAAGCTCATGACTCATATTAGCCAGGAATTCGCTCTTATACTTCGAAGTGAGCGCAAGCTGTTCCGCCTTTTCCTCCAGCGCCTTCTTCGCCTGCTCCACTTCCAGATTCTTGGTCTCGACTTCAGTCTTTTGCTCAGCCAACAGTTGCGCTTTCTCTTGAAGCTGCGCATTGGTTGTCTGGAGTTGGAGTTGCTGACTCTGTAACTCTTCCGCCAGCGCCTGGCTTTGCTGCAATAGCTGCTCAGTCCGCATCGTCGCCGCGATCGTATTCAAAACGATGCCGATCGATTGCGTGAGTTGGTCGAGAAACGCCAAGTGCACATCGCTGAATTGGCCAAAGGAAGCCAGCTCAATCGCCGCTCTAACATCGCCTTCAAAAAGTACCGGCAACACTACGATGCTGACCGGGGAGGCGGAACCAAGACTCGAATTGATTCGTACATACCCGGCGGGAACGTTCGTCGAAAGGATTCGTTGCTTCTCCCTGGCGCACTGGCCGACCAACCCTTGGCCGATCCTAAGAAGCTTGGGCACCTCGTCCCGATCGTCAACGGCGTACCCCGCCATCAGCTTCAACACAGGGGTCTCATCGACGGAATCAGTTATATAGAAGGTGCCATGCTGAGCACCAATCAAGGGCGTCAACTCAGACAGTAGCAACTGTGCGACCGCAAGAAGATCGCGCTGCCCTTGCATCATTCCCGTGAACTTCGCGATGTTCGTCTTCAACCAGTCCTGTTCGTTATTCTTGCGAGTGGTAGCCGCAAGGTTCACGATCATTTCGTTGATGTTGTCTTTGAGCGCCGCCACCTCGCCCAACGCTTCCACCGCAATCGACCGTGTCAAATCGCCCTTCGTCACAGCCGTAGCAACTTCCGCGATAGCTCGTACCTGAGTCGTCAGGTTTGCCGCTAGCTGGTTCACGTTGTCAGTGAGGTCGCGCCAGATTCCAGCCGCGCCAGGTACCCGAGCCTGTCCGCCCAATGCACCCTCAATACCCACTTCCCGAGCGACGGTCGTGACTTGATCCGCGAAGGTAGCGAGCGTATCGATCATACCGTTGATCGTGTCGGCCAGTTCCGCGATTTCACCTTTTGTTTCCAGGATCAATTTACGCTTCAAGTCGCCGTTAGCTACAGCCGTAACTACCTTTGCGATTCCACGAACCTGCGTTGTCAGGTTCGCAGCCATGAAGTTCACATTATCAGTAAGATCTTTCCACGTACCCGCAACGCCTTTCACTTCCGCCTGGCCGCCAAGCTTGCCGTCCGTACCAACTTCGCGCGCTACACGAGTGACTTCGCTTGCGAACGAATTTAGCTGATCCACCATCGTGTTGATGGTGTCTTTCAGCTCCAGAATTTCACCTTGAACATCCACGGTAATCTTACGGGAAAGATTACCATTTGCAACCGCCGTCGTTACCTGCGCGATATTTCGGACCTGCGCCGTCAGATTACCGGCCATTGAGTTGACGCTATCGGTGAGATCCTTCCATGTTCCGGCTACGCCCCTTACTTCAGCTTGGCCGCCAAGTTTACCCTCCGTTCCCACTTCGCGGGCCACGCGCGTGACTTCCGATGCGAAGGAGCTAAGCTGATCCACCATGGTGTTGATGGTATTCTTCAGCTCCAGAATTTCACCGCGGACATCCACAGTGATTTTTCTAGACAGATCGCCCCTAGCCACCGCCGTAGTCACTTCCGCGATATTACGAACCTGGTTCGTCAGGTTACCCGCCATGAAGTTGACGTTATCCGTCAAATCCTTCCAGGTTCCGGCGACTCCCTTCACTTCGGCCTGACCGCCGAGTTTACCCTCGGTGCCCACTTCGCGAGCCACGCGCGTCACTTCTGAAGCAAACGAGCTGAGCTGATCCACCATCGTGTTGATCGTATTTTTCAATGCCAGAATCTCACCTCTGGCGTCCACTGTGATCTTGGTCGTTAAGTCACCCCGGGCGACTGCCGTCGTGACACCCGCGATGTTGCGTACCTGGTTTGTCAGGTTGCTCGCCATGTAGTTGACGCTATCGGTCAGATCCTTCCATGTGCCGGCCACTCCGCGCACATCGGCCTGTCCGCCAAGCTTTCCTTCCGTTCCTACTTCGCGCGCCATGCGCGTCACTTCGGAGGCGAATGCGTTCAACTGATCCACCATGGTGTTGATGGTATTCTTCAGCTCCAAAATTTCGCCTCGCGCGTCCACCGTGATCTTAGTGGAGAGATCTCCCTTCGCTACGGCGGTTGTCACTTGAGCGATATTGCGAACCTGCGAAGTGAGGTTTCCACCCATGAAATTGACACTATCAGTTAGATCTTTCCAAACACCGCCGACTCCCTTAACGTCCGCCTGTCCTCCCAGCTTGCCTTCCGTGCCCACTTCGCGCGCCACACGCGTGACTTCTCCCGCGAAAGCGTTTAGTTGATCCACCATGGTGTTGATGGTGTTCTTTAACTCCAGGATTTCGCCTCGCACGTCCACCGTGATTTTGCGCGATAAGTCACCTTTCGCAACGGCGGTGGTGACTTCTGCGATATTTCGTACCTGGCTTGTCAGGTTACTCGCCATCGAGTTCACCGAATCCGTCAGATCCTTCCACGTCCCGGCCACGCCATGCACGTCTGCCTGACCGCCTAGCTTACCTTCCGTGCCCACTTCGCGCGCCACGCGCGTCACTTCGGATGCGAAGGAGCTAAGCTGGTCCACCATCGTATTAATGGTGTTCTTCAACTCCAGAATCTCGCCGCGTACCTCCACAGTAATTTTGCGCGACAGATCTCCCGTTGCCACGGCCGTCGTGACTTCGGCAATATTTCGTACCTGATTAGTTAGGTTGCTGGCCATCGAATTGACGCTATCCGTCAGATCCTTCCAAGTTCCGGCCACTCCTTTCACCACTGCCTGGCCGCCCAGTTTACCTTCAGTACCTACTTCACGCGCCACGCGCGTCACTTCACCGGCAAAGGCATTGAGCTGATCTACCATGATGTTGATCGTATTCTTCAGCTCAAGAATTTCGCCGCGTACATCCACAGTGATCTTGCGGGACAAGTCGCCGTTGGCCACGGCAGTCGTTACCTCAGCAATGTTGCGGACCTGTGCCGTCAGGTTGCCGGCCATTGAGTTTACAGAGTCCGTTAGATCTTTCCAGACACCCCCGACACCCTTTACTTGCGCCTGACCTCCTAGCTTCCCGTCCGTACCCACCTCGCGGGCCACGCGTGTGACTTCGCTCGCAAATGAGTTAAGCTGGTCCACCATCGTGTTGATGGTATTTTTCAGCTCCAGGATTTCGCCGCGAACGTCCACCGTTATTTTTCGCGATAGATCACCGTTGGCAACCGCCGTCGTGACTTCCGCGATATTACGAACCTGCGCAGTAAGATTACCTCCCATTGAATTGACTGAGTCTGTCAAATCTTTCCAAACACCACCGACTCCTTTTACCTGCGCTTGACCACCAAGCTTCCCTTCGGTTCCTACTTCGCGAGCCACACGTGTCACTTCCGATGCGAAGGAGTTAAGCTGATCGACCATGGTATTGATGGTGTTCTTCAACTCCAGAATTTCTCCTCGCGCGTCGACTGTAATCTTCGTCGAGAGATCGCCTTTGGCCACTGCCGTCGTCACTCCCGCGATGTTGCGGACCTGATTCGTCAGGTTGCCAGCCATGGAATTGACACTCTCCGTCAAATCGCGCCATGTTCCGGCAATGCCCTCCACCTCCGCCTGCCCGCCGAGCTTTCCCTCCGTTCCCACTTCGCGCGCCACTCGGGTTACTTCGGAAGCGAAGGAGCTAAGCTGATCCACCATTGTGTTGATGGTATTCTTCAACTCAAGTATTTCGCCGCGCACGCTGACGGTGATTTTTCGCGAAAGATCGCCTCTGGCCACCGCCGTTGTCACCTCCGCGATGTTACGAACCTGCGCCGTTAGGTTTCCGGCCATGGAGTTGACTGAGTCTGTCAGATCTTTCCAGGTTCCGCCAACACCTGGCACGTCTGCCTCGCCTCCCAACAGTCCTTCGGTACCTACTTCGCGGGCGACTCGAGTCACTTCGGCGGCGAAGGAGCTAAGCTGATCCACCATCGTATTGATCGTGTTCTTGAGCTGTAGAATCTCGCCCCGCGCGTCGACTGTGATTCGCGTCGATAGATCGCCCTTTGCCACCGCCGTCGTAACTTCCGCGATGTTGCGCACCTGGTTTGTCAGATTGCCGGCCATTGAATTGACTGAGTCTGTCAGGTCCTTCCAGACGCCGGCGACTCCCTTCACCTCCGCCTGACCGCCTAGCTTACCCTCTGTGCCGACTTCGCGCGCCACGCGTGTCACTTCCGCCGCGAAGGAGCTAAGCTGATCCACCATCGTATTGATCGTATTCTTCAACTCCAGAATTTCGCCGCGCGCGTCTACTGTAATCTTCGTAGTCAGATCACCCTTAGCTACAGCAGTCGTCACTCCTGCGATGTTTCGCACCTGGTTTGTCAGGTTACTCGCCATCGAATTGACGCTTTCCGTCAGATCCTTCCACGTTCCCGCGACCCCCGTCACCACTGCCTGACCGCCCAGCTTGCCCTCCGTTCCCACTTCGCGGGCCACGCGTGTCGCCTCCGACGCGAAGGAATTGAGCTGGTCCACCATCGTGTTGACTACCCGCGCGGTGTGCAGAAACTCACCCCGTAGCGGACGCCCGTCCACTTCGAGGGACATCGTCTGCGATAGATCCCCCTTGGCCACCGCGCCGATCACTCGCGCCACCTCCGTCGATGGCTGCACCAGGTCGCCGATCAAGCCGTTGACAGACTCGATGCAATCGGCCCAGGCTCCCGTTGCCGATCCCATCGACGCCCGCTGCGTGATCTTGCCGTCTTTTCCGACTGTCCGGCTGATTCTATCGAACTCGCTGGCCATCCGTTGATTCAGCGCCAGAATTTCATTGAGTGTATCGGCGATCTTGCCTTCCAGCCCAGCCTGATCCACTGGCATCCGTACCGATAAATCGCCATTTTTGAAAGCGATAAGTGTCTTCAGCAAAATGTTCGATTCGGCCTTTTTCGATGTCCTTTTAGGAACGGATACAGAGCTCACGGCACACTCCTTCTTGGGGCATTAGTTGTCCAAACGAACTTAGATCCAGGAGACCAAAATCCGTTTCGCTCCCTGAGTAATTATTTTAAGGGTGCCGCCCTCAGGGTGGTTAGACGCCGGATCGTAGTCCCTCGCCAATGGCGATTAGATCGGCGGCCAGCTCTGAAAACTGAAGCAGGTCGCGTGGTTTCAAGCGGAAGTCCGCGCCCAGGCTCCGCAGTTGCTCCTCTTCCTCGGGGCTGGCGCCGTTCGTCGTAACAACCACGTAAATATGACTCAACAACGGCTCTTTTCGAATGGCCCGCAACACTTCGATCCCATCGTGTTTGGGAAGATGCAAGTCGAGCAAAATCACACAGGGCTCTGAACCCGGTAAATGTTCCCGCTGACCCTGGACAAATTGCAGGGCTCGTTCCCCGTCCTCCGCAACCTCCAGATCGAGATCTTCCGTCTGCATCAACAATGCCCGGCGGATGAGGAAAACCTCGGACTTATTGTCTTCCACCACAATGATCTTAGCGCGAGGCATACGCGGAAATACCAAGCAATTGGGTCTCCTCAATGCCATCGGAAACGTAATCCGTTGCCATCCGATCTAACGGCTGATGCCACACCTTGATCAAGACGGCAAATCCAAAACCGCGTCGGCCGTAGATGAAAAACACTATCCGGCCATGGGCCAGAGCGACCACAAATCTCCGCCGGCACCTGCCGCTTCGATCTCTTCCCAGGAGATCGCGGAACGCGCCCACCAGATTTGGATCCACAAAGGTCGTCCTGCGAATTCCGCCGAAGAAGACTGGATCGAGGCGGAGCGCGAATTGCACGACGCCCAACTTTCGCGCCGGTTGACGCAGATGACTCACGAAAAGGGCGGCTCCGTTCAGAGCTGAAATTATGGTCGTTTAAGCCCTCTTCGAGTTTACAAAACAGTGAATTATGCTCGTTTAAGAGTGCCACCAGACGCCGCGCGGAAGCCATCCGCGGCTAACATAATCGCTGAGCACGAAAACCAGCATAATCCCCAGCCAGAAAAATCCCGCCGCGACAAATAGTTTGGTCATCGAACTGGCCTGTTTGACGTGCATGAAGAACCACACCACCAGAGATCCCTTGATAACCGCTATCGTCATCGCAACAATAAAGTTATACTCGCCAAGCTCGATTTTAGAGACCGCCACGGTGGTGACGGTCAATGTGATCAGCGCCAGGAAAACCCCGACGTAAACTTTAATGGCTACAACAGGATGGCTCATTTGGTGTGTCCTATCAGATACAACAACGGAAACAGGAAAATCCACACAATATCGACGAAATGCCAATAAAGCCCAATCATATCAACAGGAGTGTACCAAGCCGCGCTGAAACGATTCCGCGAAGCCATAATAATTAAGGTTATGAGCAGCCCCACGCCGACGATCATGTGAACCGCATGTACTCCCGTCATCGCGAAGTAAAGAAAGAACAAAATCTCCGCATTCTGAGCATACTGCGCCTCTTCATAGTGGAAACTGGGCCCCGGAACATGATGTTCCACCCATTTCTCGTGATATTCCATTCCTTTGATACCCAGAAACACGCAGCCCAGCGTAAGTGTAAGAATCAACAGCCAGATCAGTGCTTTTTTCTGTCCGATCTGCGCCGCACGCACCGCCAGCGCCATGGTCAGACTGCTACAGATCAGGACGCCCGTGTTCAGCGCGCCGGCCGTAACATTCATAAAATGGCTGGTTGATGCGAATGCCTCCGGAAACGCGCTGCGGTAAATGGTGTAACTACAGAACATCCCGCCAAAAAACATAATTTCCGTAGCCAGGAAGATCCACATGCCGAGCGTGGACGATTCCAGTTGCTGCCCGGCATCGTCAAAGTGATGTTTTAATTCAGGTTGCGCGATCACGACTCCTCCGCATAGTTGTAGGCAGGCTCGGTGACCACCGGCGGCTCGATAAAGTTAAAGGTAGGCGGAGGCGTCGGCGCCTGCTCCCACTCCAACCCCTTGGCATGCCAAGGATTCTGCGGCGAAATGGGACCGTGGCGCCAAGCCCAGGTCAAATAAATCATAGGGATGAGATATCCGATCCCGAGGATCGAAGCACCGGCGGTAGACATGACATTCAAGGTGTGGAATTCATCGGCATAGGTGGCATAACGCCGCGGCATGCCCAGATAGCCAAGAATGAACTGCGGGAAGAAAGTGAGGTTAAACCCAACAAAAATAATGAGCGCAGCGAATTTCGCCCACGCCTCCGGATACAGCCGGCCGGTGATTTTGGGGAACCAGAAGTGAATCCCACCCAGATAAGCCATCACCATTCCGCCCACCATGACGTAATGGAAGTGCGCGATTACGAAGTAAGTATCGGTGACATGAACGTCGATGGCCATCGTGGCAAGGAACAGTCCCGTGAGCCCGCCGATGGTAAAAAGTCCAATAAATCCAAAAGCATAAAGCATGGGAGTGTCATAGGAAATGGAGCCCTGGTACATCGTCGCGGTCCAGTTAAACACTTTAATCGCCGATGGCACCGCAACCAGGAAACTAATAAACGAAAACACCATGCTGGCATACATCGATTGGCCGGCCACGAACAGATGATGTCCCCAAACCAGAAACCCAAGTACCGCGATTGCAACACTTGAGAACGCCACGAAGCTATATCCAAAAATCGCTTTGCGCGAAAAACATGCGATGAGTTCGTTGATGACAGCCATTCCAGGCAAAATCATGATGTAGACGGCCGGGTGTGAATAGAACCAGAACAGGTGCTGAAACAAAACCGGATCGCCGCCCAGGGACGGATCGAAAATGCCTGCCCGCAGAAGACGCTCCAAACCCAGCAGAAATATAGTGATGGCGAGGACAGGAGTACCCAACACCTGAATAATGGCGGTCGCATAATGTCCCCACACGAACAACGGCAATCGGAACCAGGTCATTCCCGGGCAGCGCATCGTATGAATGGTGACGATGAAGTTGAGTCCAGTCAGGATCGAGGAGAAACCAGCAATGAAAACACCCAGCGCCGCGAGAATTACATGAGTGTTCGAATAAGTCGAACTGAAAGGAGCGTAAAACGTCCAGCCGGTATCGACGCCGCCGCGCACGATCGCGGAAAGCGCCAGGATGCCGCCGCCGATATAGATATACCAGCTAAGGAGATTAATGCGCGGAAACGCCAAGTCCCTGGCGCCAATCATGATAGGGATCAGAAAGTTTCCGAGTGTTGCGGGGATGGAAGGGACCAGAAAGAAGAACACCATGATGATGCCATGCATGGTGAATAGCTTGTTGTAAGTGTCGTGCCCGAAGAGGCCGTTGGGAGAAAGAAGGTTCAATCGCATCCCGACGGCAAACGCGCCACCTACGAAGAAGAAGGCGGTGATAGAAAACAGATAAAGAAGTGCGATCCGCTTGTGATCGGTGGTAAATAGCCAGGACTTCCATCCATAGTCGGCGTTGAGATAGTTCTTTTGAACGGCGAGAAGGGTCGTGCTCATGATGGATGCCTCATTTTGCCGATAGACTCTTAATGTAAACAATCAGTTGCAACAGGGGTTCCTCGGCAATCTGTCCCTGAAAAACCGGCATGACGTCGCGATGGTATCCTTTTACAATCTTTGCGTTGGGGTTAAGAATAGATTCGCGAATATACGCTTCGTCCGCCAGCACCGTTCGTCCGTCTTCAAGCTGGACAGGCTTGCCGAATACATTTCGTAGGGAGGGACAACGGCCTTGCTGGTCAAGCACATGACAGTTTACGCAGCCATATTGTTCGAACACTTTCTCACCTTTATCGGCCATCGATTCTCCCTGAACTCCTCCCGATAGCCATTCCTGGTAGCGATCCGGCTCCATGACAGTGACCCAACCAATCATGCGGGAATGGTTAGTGCCGCAATATTCGGCGCAAAATATGTGATAGCGTCCGGACTTAGTCGGTTCAAACCAATAGGTTTGGTAGCTACCGGGGACGACGTCGTGCTTCAAACGAAAGGCCGGGATGTAGAAGCTATGGATAACGTCTTCGCTGGCCAGTGTCAGCTTGACCGCGCGGCCAACCGGCACGTGAAGCTCATTGATCTCACGCTGACCGCCGGGATATTGTACCTTCCACATCCACTGTTTACCGGTAACATAGATATCAAGTGTGTCCTTGAGCGGCGGCGTGTAATTCTGAAAATAGAGCTTGGTTCCCCAGGCGAACATCACTAGCATGATCAGGAACGGGATGACACTCCAAGCTATCTCGAGTGGAATCGAGCCGTGAATGGCTTTAGGTTTGTCTTCCGGATCCTTCCGACGGTACTTAATAGCAAACAAAAACACAAAAAAGAAAATGAGCAGCGTCATTCCGATTCCCACGAGCAAAAGGAATCCGTAGAGGGCATCGACCTCGCCGGCAGTGGAGGACGCGCGCGGTGGAAAAATGGAAAAGCTACCCATTCAGGTTACCTTGAGATCCCGCCGGAACATAATGATCATGAATGCCGCCAACACAGCCACGGTGGCAACTCCTGCGAGGCGAAGTACGTTCATGATCACCATTCCGTACTTACCATTAGAAGGATCATAGTGATAGCAATACAGCAACACGGCGTCGACGGGCGATCCGATGCGGCGATTCGACGCCTCCTCCAGGCCGAATCGCAGGTCGCGTGCCGGATAATCAATACCATAAAAATAGCGCGTGACTTTGCCTTCAGGAGTCAGCAGCATAATGGCGCTGCTGTGCGCATATTGATTGGTAACGTTGTCAAAGGCAAAGTGGAAGCCGACGGAATCAGCCAGAGACTTACTAGATGCTTCAGAGCCGGTCAGGAAATGCCAGCCCTGTTCCGCGCCGGGGCGATCGTAGCCTTTCACATACGGCACCTTCTTCGCGGCGGCCATTTCCGCAGTCTCCCGTGGATCGAAGCTGACGGCGACAATATCGTACTCTTCGCCCGCAGTCATAGGAAGGCTTTTGACACTTCGCAAGACTCCGTTCAGAACCATATTGCAGAGCGAGGGGCACTGATAGTAAACCAGCGCCAGAATTACCGGCTTTCCCAGGTATTGGCGCAAGGTAACGGGACGGCCTGACTCGTTTTCGAAAAGAAGATCGAGCGGCACTTGAGCACCAATTTTCTGATCGATGCCGACGCTGCGCAAGATAGCCGGACGCCAGCCGGTTTGTACCTGAGCGAACGCGCCGGCAGTGAGGACAAACAATAGGACCCCCTTCATTTCTTAGCCGCCTCCCTACGTACTGGAAATCCGCGTTCCAATTGCAGCTCTATCGCCCGGTCGATGGGAATTCGAACCACACCCGACTTCTTATCGATCCAGCCGTAAGTCGAAAGAATAGTATCTTCCCGTGAGTGAAGATGCCTCAGTTCGACGTCTGGATGCTCCTCAATCCGCGGCTGTGACGGAAACTGTTGCCGGGTTGTGTCCGCCATGGGGTTGGCGGGAGCGATGACGATGGGATGATGGAGGAGGTATTGAAAGATTCCGTACACTAACAGCAGAATGATTGCTATTGCTACGGCCAGGACAAGACCGGTAATGCCGATCGCCCGAACGTCCCCCGTATCGGTCTCATGGGCGATCGAATTGTGTCTTGTGTCCATCAGATTGAAGTCCTAGAATGCGACGGTTTCCCGCGGTGCACCTTGCAGGCGTGCGTCCTTTATGGGAAGCAACGGACGCGATTTCAATTGCCAGAAAAACAGGGCGAGCCATAAGCCCCCTATCGCGACTGGCGTGACGACATCGAGCCAGTGAATCCTTAGCTGCTGTTGATAGAACGCCGGCTCGACTACCCAATAGACGTCCACTATGCGAATGACGATCATCAAAAGACAGACCTTGATGAGACGGTCGGCATGGCGCTTGGTGTTGCGCATTAGTAACAGAACGAACGGCGTGGCGAAATGGAAAATCACCAGCGCCAGCGCCACCCATTCCCAGCCCCCGCGGAGCCGACGCAAGTACCACGGATTTTCATCCGGCTGATTACCCGCCCAGATAATGAGGAACTGGGAAAACGACAGATATGCCCAGAGGACCATAAACGCGAACATCAAATTGCCAAGGTCGTGAAGGTGCTGCACCGTGACGTGTTCCTTTAGTGGAGATAGCTTGGATAGGATGATTACCAACGCGATGACGAAAGCAAAGGTTTCGAGTACCTGGCCAACCAGGAACATGATTCCGTAGATAGTGGAGAACCAGTGCGGCTCCAGTGACATCACCCAGTCGATGAAGGCGAAGCTCGTAACAAACACGAAGACTACCAACCCGGGTGCGCTCACAGCACGCATTTTACTTATTAGCACTGGGTCTCCCGTCTCATCCTGAAGGGTCGACCACTTACTTAGCCTCCAGGCATAAAAGGTCCAAATGAAGAAATAGAAGACTGTCCGGAAAAGGAAAAACGGCACATTCAGATATCCCGCCTTGGCCTGGATATTCGCATCGTGCAAAGCTTCCGGCTTCGCCCACGGGTAGAGTATCGGAATACTCAATAGCATCGGAATCAGAAGGAGGGCCATGTAGGGAAGAGTCCGGCTTCCAGCCTCACACATGCGGCGGATTACCATACCCCACTTTCCGCCGACGGTATGATGTAGCAACAGAATTCCCATCGAACCTAGACCCATCCCGATCCAATAGAGATAGGCGAACAGATAAGAACGCAAGGCTTGGTCGCGATCGAGTAGAAAGCCGACGACCAGCAGTAAGACTCCGGCAATGCCGACGAGGAGTGAGGTCCGCTGCCACCGGGCGATCTGACTGACAGCCATGGTATCGTCGGAGGTCATTGCGGAGCTGCCTCCAGTGTGGGACGCCGGTCGGCGGGCACGTCCTCGATGGTAGCGTCCGCACTGAATTGAAGAACACGAATATAGGCCGCGATGCGCCAACGGTCATCAGGTTCGACACGCGAGGCATAGCTCGGCATCGCGCCAAAGCCATTGGTCATGACATCGAAGAAGTGGCCAACGGGAGCTTTCATGAGTGTCTCCGTGTGATAGGACGCCGCCTGGCGGAAGCCGCGCTGCACGATTATGCCGTTGCCATCGCCGAGACGGCTGTGGCAGGGGGAACAATAGATATTGAATCGCTGCTGACCACGCAGAAGGTCTTCGCGAGTGATCTGAAAAGGAAACGTGTCTACGTCCTGACCATTTACCTTTCCGGTAAAGCGAGCGGTGTCGATGCGCAGATGGCCGCGGGCGACCGTTCCCTCTATTTCAGGACGGGCCGAGCGACCGTCTCCGAAAAACTCAGTTCCGGCGAGAGGTTTATAGCGCGGCTGGTTGTGCATATCCTGGCGGCAGGCCGCGAGAACGATCGCAACAGCTAACAGTAGAGGTTTACGGCTCAACTTCCGTTACCCCCTTCGTATCGAGTTGCTCCAGGAACTGGCGGGTGGCGAGAACATCGAACTTCGGGTCTGTAGCTTCAATACAAAGAAAAAACCGGTCACGGGAGGCGTGCTCGAAACGAGCGACGTTAAAGACCGGGTGATACGGTTGCGGCAGCCCGTTGAGTACGAGCATCCCGACTACCGCGGTGAGACACGATAATAGCACCATCATTTCGAAGGTGATGGGGATATACGCCGGCCAACTGTTGAGTGGCCTGCCGGCGACGTTATGCGGATATGCGATGACTGTCATCCACCAACACAGCGTGAAACCTCCGGCGGCTCCAAGCACGCCGGCGGTGAAAACGAGGCGCTGCACCATACTGGTGCGGAATCCGACCGCTTCGGCGAGGCCCTCGACCGGCATTGGCGAATAGGCGTCCATGTGACGATAGCCCGCTTCGCGAGCCCGCCTCGCAGCTTCGAGCAACGATTCCGGCTCATCGAACTCGGCCATCAAGCCATACAGTTTAGTGGTCATGCTTTTGCTCGTGTACTACTTCGCGCATTTCGAAAATCGAAATTGCGGGCAAGCCGCGAATGAAGAGAAACATCAGACTTACAAAGAGTCCGAGAGTTCCGGCATAAGTGCACCAATCCCAAATCGTCGGATAATACATACCCCAGGAGGACGGCACGTAATCGCGCGTCAGACTGGTGACGACGATCACGAAACGTTCCAACCACATGCCTACGTTAATGATCAGAGAGATCACAAACACGGCGGGCAGAGTGAGGCGGACTCGCTTCGACCACAACAATTGCGGAGTCAGAATATTGCAAAGGATCAGGATCCAATAGGTCCACCAGTAACCACCCACCCAGGCGCGATTGATGAAGGTATAGCGCTCCACTTGATTGCCGCTATACCAAGCCATGAAGGCTTCCATCGCGTAGCCATAGGCGACAATCAGGCCCGTGCCGAGCATCACTTTGGCCATACACTCGATGTGACGCATGGTGATCAGGTCTTCGAGGTGATACCAGCGGCGAACCGGGATAGCGAGGGTCAGCACCATCGCGAAGCCAGAGTATATCGCACCGGCGACGAAGTACGGTGGAAAAATAGTCGTGTGCCAGCCGGGAACAATACTCACAGAGAAGTCGAAGCTGACGACCGAGTGAACGGACACAACGAGAGGTGTCGAAAGTCCCGCGAGCAACAGATATGCCTTTTGATAGCGGGCCCAGTGTTTCGCCGATCCTCGCCATCCCATGGCCAATGTCCCGAAGATTTTCTGCGCCCAGGTATTGGGAGCCTTGTCGCGCATGGTGGCAAAATCCGGAATCAGACCCGTGAACCAGAACAGCACAGAGACAGTGCCATAGGTGGATACCGCGAACACATCCCAAATGAGAGGGCTTCGCGGCTGCGGCCATAGCCACATCGTATTAGGGTAGGGAATTAGCCAGTATGCGAGCCAGGGACGGCCGAGGTGAAGGATGGGAAACATTCCGGCGCAGGCGACGGCGAACAGTGTCATGGATTCCGAGAAACGGTTGATCGAGGTGCGCCAATCCTGTTTCAGGAGCAGCAAAATAGCCGAAATAAACGTGCCTGCGTGGCCAATGCCGATCCACCAAACGAAATTCACAATAGCGAATCCCCAAGCTACCGGGATCATGATGCCCCAGATACCTACGCCCCGAAAGAAGAGCCACGTCACCGCTACCAGCAATAGATTAACCAGCAGGAAAGCGATTCCGAAGCCAACGAACAGTTGCCACGGAGTCTTCAGGAACGGACGGTACACTACTCCGGAGATTTTTCCAGTGACGGAAGCGTAATCGTGGCCAGGGCCGAGAACCTTGTCGGGACCCGGGTCGAGTGTCGCTATTGGTGGATCTTCGGGCTTCATGCTTTATTCAGCTCCGGATTCGGATTGCGAAGGCGCGCCAGATAGGTGGTCCGCGGACGCGTGTCCAATTCCTCAAGCAGAGAGTAGTCACGCTGTTGTTTCTTGAGTTTCGACACTCTACTGTTGGGATCGTTCAAGTCTCCGAAAACGATCGCCTCTGCCGGGCAGACTTGCTGACACGCGGTGACGATTTCGCCATCGGCAAGCGGGCGGTCCTGCCTTTCGGCGTCGATCTTCGCTCGATTGATGCGCTGGATACAATAGCTGCACTTTTCCATGATTCCGCGGCTACGCACGGTGACATCGGGATTGCGCGATCCATAGAGACTCGGCGTATACCAATCGGAGTAAAGAAAAAAGTTAAAGCGGCGCACCTTATAGGGACAGTTATTGGAACAATAGCGAGTACCTACGCAGCGGTTGTATACCATCTCATTGAGGCCTTCGCCACTATGTACGGTAGCCGCGACGGGACATACTAATTCGCAGAGCGCATTCTCGCAATGCATGCAGGGGACAGGCTGGAAGTACATTTCGGGATCGTCAAGAGAGCCCTGATAGTAGCGATCCACGCGGATCCAGTTCATGTGGCGGCCCTTGGCTACTTCCTCCTTGCCCACTACGGCAATGTTGTTTTCGGATTGACAGGCGATGGTGCAGGCCTGACATCCTACGCAGGAGGTAAGATCGATCGACATTCCCCACTTGTGTTGTTTGTATTCCCAGAGCGGGAACATCGTATGGTCGTCCGGCACTTGATCTTCGGGTGGGCGGGCGAATTCGGGATGAGCGTGATACTCGGAAAAGGTGGCGACGCGGAATGGGTCGCGCTCTTCCATGGTCTGGGTGTGCTGAGTGGTCGCGAATGCATAGCCGTGCGACTTTTGGGTGATTTCGACGCCCGCGTCCAGCCAGGGCGATGTGGAAGTGCGGATCGCATAGGCGTTGAACCCGACTCCATTAGCTACCTTGCCGGCGCGGGTGCGGCCATAGCCGAAATGGATAGTGATCGATTCGTCGGCGTGGCCGGGCATGATCCATACGGGACCGTCGACTTTGTTGCCACGAAGATCGATCTCGATCACGTCTCCAGTGGCGACTCCATAACGTTGCGCCGACTTCGGCGAGATCCAGACAGCGTTATCCCAAGTCATCTTGTTTTGCGGCTTGGGCATTTCCTGAAGCCAGGCGTTATTCGACATGGCCCCGTCGCCAATGGCCGGGTCGGGACGGAATACAATTTCGAGACCGGCTGGGATGGTCTTCCCGGCGTCGGGTACCTTCGCGGGGCCTGGAGTAATCTCCCCGGAAGAAGTTCCCGCGACGACTCCATCGTGCAGTGAGATCTGCCAGAAGTCATCAAAATCCTGGCCTTTGTGTTGAGTCTGCCAATAATTGCGGAGCGTGTCATGCGCCGATTGATCGGCATGATTATTGAGTAGGTTCAGGATTTCGTGCGGCGTTTTCCCGCCATAAATCGGCGCGATAAGAGGTTGCACGAGACTTACCGTCCCGTCATAGGCTCGGCTGTCACTCCACGATTCCAGGTAGTGAGCCTCCGGAACATGCCAATGACACCAGGCGGCGGTCTCGTTGTCATAGAGTCCAAGGTGCGCGCGGAGTCTCACCTGCTTCAGCGCATCGAGGAAGTTGAAATCGGCTGGCGCGTCATACACCGGATTGCCGCCGAGTATCAATAACGTTTCGACGGCACCGCTTCGCATATCACTCACAAGCTCCCCGAGTGAAGCTAGTTCATCCACCGGATTCGACTCCACCGGGTCGGTATAGAGAATAGTCTTACCTACGTTTCCGAGAGTCTGGTTCAGCGCATGCGCGATGGCGTGAACGCGCGGCGGCTGGTGCTCGCCGGCAATAATGATACTCGCTCCCTGATGCGCGTTGAGATCCTTGCCTACAGGGCTCTGCATCAACTTAGAGGCGAAGTCTTCCACTTCGGACGAGCGCATTCGGAACCTATGCTCGGCCATTCCGCCGGTGATCGAAGGGGTTCCTTCGGCGGCGTAGAGACGAGGCGGCAGTACACTCGCGTCCTGGGCCGCGGCTCTGCGGCGGGCGCTATAATCCCGCGCATAGCGGATTCCGCCGGGCATTCCGGAGCATAGGAAATCCGCGTCCAGCGAAACGATCACATCGGCGCGATCGAATCGATAGACGGTATTGACAGGCTTTCCGAAAGCCATCATGGCTCCCGCACGCGCGGAGTGCCTGCCGCAGGGTTCGTATTGATGCCATTTGGCGCTCGGATACGAGGTTAAAAACTCCTTGATCTGCGACGCGAGGGTAGGAGAGGTCACAGTCCCGGTTAGAATTCTCAGGCCCGCGCCTGCCTTGAGACCGGCAACATCGCGCGCATCGGTCAACGCGGTGAGGAAGTTGCCCCAACTATCGATAGATCCGTTGCGTGTCACTACCTGCGACCGGTCAGGATCGTAAAGCGTGAGTAAGCTTGCCTGCATTGCGGCGTCGGTTGCGCCAAGACTCGCCGGATGCTGAGGATTACCTTCAATCTTCGTCGGCCGCCCGAGGTGACTCTCCACAAGAAGGCCCGTGGCAAACCCGCCGACACTCATCGCCGTGGCGTAGAACAATGGGTTCCCCGGCACCAGTTCCTCCGGCTGGCGAACATAAGGGACGATCACCTCTTTAGGCTGGACAGTGCATGCCGACGCGCCCGCCAACGCCACCGACGCGCCCATCAGCGTAAGAAAACGGCGCCGCGATTGAGGATCGTTCCAGTCCGGCGTGCGATTTGGAAATTCGTCTTCGACGAATGCGCGAAACTCCGCGGTGGAGGCGAGTTCTTCCAAGCTACGCCAGTATTTGATTTCGCTCATCGGTGACAGGTCACACAATCAGTCAAACTTTGGATCTTATAGAGTGAAACAAGTTTCGGCCCGATCTCATCCTGATTCGGCGCCGGAGTCTCATAGGCGATATTGAATACTTCTTCGCGCGGGCGAACCTGCCGCTCAGGGTGCCGGTGGCAATCGACACACCATTGCATATAAAGAGTGTTGACCTTGTACATCAGCGGCATCTGGTCCACGCGCCCATGGCAGGTGGAGCAGCCTATGCCTTTTTTCACATGAATACTGTGGTTGAAATAAACGAAGTCAGGAAGGTCGTGGACCCGCGTCCACTCAATGGATTTCCCGGTTCGATAGCTGGCACGCACCGGCTCCAGCATTTCGGCGTTGGTCCAAAGCTGCGAATGGCAGCTCATACACGTTTCTGTAGGCGGAAGTCCAGCGAAGGCGGACGTTTCCACTGAGGTGTGGCAGTAGCGGCAGTCGATACCATCATCGGCGACGTGATGCTTGTGGCTGAAGGGAACGGGCTGATCGCGCGCCACATCGACCAAGGTTGTGAACGAACCGGCGTTCAGCCTGTAGGCCGCCCACACAATCCCGCTGAGCGCGAGGACAGCGGTCACAATACTTACTTTGGCAAGGCTGTTGGAACTAGCGTGAAAGATCTGCGCCATTCAGCACATCTCACTCTGGGCGCCGCGTTTGCCATTCACGCGACGGCTATTAAAACAAGCTACTCTTGTCGCGAGAGTGTTGCCTGCCGAGTCATGAAAAAGACTGAACCGCAGATCTCACGCGCAAATAAAACACACTCAGTTTGAGCCGCTTGACGGCGGATGTCAAGGGGACTTTTTACATAACGCTGACATTACTTTTCATCACGGCGGCGATCATCGGAAATTTATTGTGAAACAGATCTCTTCCCATGAAATCTAAACAGGAATAGCGAGCTACGACTTTTAAATGGTGTTGTATTTTCTTTAGATTATTGGGCCTTATCAGATAGAGCCTCATGGTAAGTCTTCGTTTCCGTGAGCTTTCACCGCGGCGACACTTTGTTGGCGGATCACTCCAGTTGACGGATCCGATTCCTCGGGTAATATATAGAGGCGTGTCTACTCATCGAATTTTCGAAATCATCCAGCGCCACGAAAACGATCTGCTCGCGGAGTGGCTGCGGCTACAGAATCAGACGCTCGCTTCCCGGCGCGACCGGATTCCGGAGAGTCAGCTTCGCGCGAATTCCCAGGATTTTATCATGGGACTTCGCGACGCCCTATCGGCAAGCGATTCCGTGGACACCGGTCAACCCGCATGGTCGAGATTGCGTGAGATACTGGCCGAGTTTTCGAAGCAGCGCGCCGCCCTCGGTTTTACTCCTTCGGAGACGGCGATTTTTGTTCTTTCGTTTAAACAGGCGCTCTTTGGCAGGCTCCGGCAGGAATACGCGAACGATCCCCACGCGTTCGCCGAGTTGACCTGGCAGGCGACCGAGATTCTTGATCAGCTCGGACTTTATACCGTCGAAATTTATACGAAGACGCGGGAGTCTGTGATCTTGCGGCAGCAACAGGAATTGCTGGAGCTTTCGACACCTGTCGTCGAGCTTTGGACCGGTATTCTGGCGCTGCCTCTGATTGGAATGCTGGATAGCAGCCGCACCCAGGTAGTGATGCAAAACCTGCTGGAAGCGATCGTGGCGAGGGAAGCCGATCTGGCGATCATCGATATTACAGGCGTGCCGACGGTCGATACGCTGGTGGCGCAGCATCTGTTGAAGACGGTCGCGGCGGCGCGGCTGATGGGTGCGGACTGCATCATCAGCGGCATTCGCCCGCAGATTGCCCAGACCATTATTCATCTGGGTGTCGATCTGGGGGCCGTGATTACGAAAGCGACTCTGGCGGACGCGTTCCGCCTGGCGTTGAAAAAGAAAAATCTCTCCATTGGCAGCAGCCGTTAGCGAACCTCATGGACCGCATTCCACTTCTCAAAATCGGGGATTTTCTGCTGGTTACCGTGCAGGTCGATATGCACGACCGGCTGGCGGTCGCGTTACAGGACGATCTGACGGAACGAATCGTGGCGACCCGGGCGCGCGGGGTCCTCATTGACATTTCAGCGCTGGATATTGTGGATTCCTTTATCGGCCGGATGCTCGGCAATATTGCCGGCATGGCTCGCGTATTAGACGCGGAGACGGTGGTGGTGGGGATGCAGCCGTCGGTCGCGATCACGCTGGTGGAGTTGGGTCTCTCTCTCCCCGGGATCCGAACAGCCCTGAATATCGATCGCGGAATGGATTTACTCAGAGCAGCAGCCAGTGAGGAGACGGGAGAGACCTCCAGTGACGGTAGAGAAGCAGTCTGAGCTGCCGTTGAGGGCCCAGGAGGATGTCGTTTCCGCGCGCCAGTTTGTCCGGGCATGGGCCGTGGAACTGGGGCTGAATCTGGTCGATCAGACCAAGATCATTACGGCGGCAAGCGAACTGGCGAGGAACGCCGTGATCTATGGCGGCGGGGGCTTGGTCCGGGTCGAAATTTTGGTTGACCCAGGCAAGCGCGGATTGCGTCTAACCTTCGAGGACAGGGGACCGGGGATTGCGGACATAGAAAAAGCCATGAGCGACGGATATACGACCGGCAATGGCTTGGGC